>Ga0315334_10001253_pt1 | contig 15609 bp, 23 predicted proteins | sample M150034915metaG_FD_205555 | JGI IMG/M metagenome (GOLD analysis project Ga0315334, IMG submission 205555) | Ammonia-oxidizing marine archaeal communities from Monterey Bay, California, United States - M1 500m 34915 | ecosystem: Environmental > Aquatic > Marine > Intertidal zone | place: USA... | reverse complement strand
ATTAGAGGAACCGGCGCTGTTGTTGGTGGTGCGTTAAAAGGAGTAGGTGCAGTTGCTAGAGGAGCAGGTAAAGCAGTCGCCGGTTCCACAAAGTGGGCTGGTGATAAGCTTGATGATCGTCGCGATAGAAAAAAAGTACAAAAGGCGATTGATAACGCAGCAAAAAAGAAGGCAAAAAGAGAAGAGTCATCGAAAGAGCCGAAGACAGAAGACATAGGACCAGATTTTGGTGACGAAGAAGATTTCGGAGATCCTTCTCGTCATAGTGGTGATTATTTAGATTCCGAGCCTTTAGATGTTGGAGATATAGTAGAAGTTGAGGGTGAAGATGATGATTTTGTAGTTCTTGGTATTGATGGTGAGTGGGTTCAGGCCGCCGCTGTTGGTGATGGAATTGAAGTTAAAAGAGATAGTGTTGTAAAGGCTGATGGAGCAAGAGACCATGTACCGCCACATGATGAAGATAAATTGGACCGCGCTAAGCAACGTGGTTATGAATCAGTTAAAATTGAGAGAAGGTTAGTTACATTAAAAGAAAAGAAAAAGATTATGAAATTTACAAATATAATGGCTGAGTATGAAAGCCGATTATCTTCAAGTTCAAGAGGGTTTTCATTAAAATCTAAATTAAATGAAGAAGATGGAGAGTCGTTTAAACAACCAGATGAATCTGTTGGAGTAAAAGTAGATAAGAAGTCACAACGTCCAACAGATGAGACTTCTGGTACGGATCAAGAATCATCTACAGAGAATGTAGACGACGATTTACAAGACCCAAAAGAGGAAGAAGAAAAAAATACTAAAAAAGAGAAGAAAGTTGTTGAGGATAGTATAAATAATTCTAACAAAGGTAATATTATGTCACAAGATAAATCAATATTTGATAAACTTTATGAGCAAGTTATGGGCGAGGATGATGAGTTCGAACTCGGACTACCGGGTGATGATGATCTCGGCGGTGATGGCCTCGGCGATGAACTCGGAGACGAGCTCGGTGGTGAAGAAATCACTGTAACATTAACACCAGATCAAGTCGATGCCTTAAAGGCCGTGGTTGATCAATTCCCAGCTCCTGAAGATGAGCTTGGGGGTGAAGATGAATTCGGCGGAGATGAAGAGGTACCTGATGAGAGTTTCCGGCGCGAGAGCGCTGACACAGTTGCTGAGGGAGATGAGACGTCAACTGGGAAACCGACAAGTGATGGTACGAAGCCAGGTGTTGATCCTTCTGACGGTGGTGGGAAAACTACAGATCCTGCCTCTGATAGTTTAGGTGGTAAGTCATCTGGTACAGGTCAAGCAAAGGTTACAGATGATGATCCTTCAACAGGTAAAGAAACCGGTGATGGAAAGAAACCTGGAGTCGCGAAGAATAGTGGTAAGCCTGGTAAACTAAAGGCTAATGCCAAGATATAATACAATTAAAACATAATACCTTTGAAAGCCCCTTACATATGTAGGGGGCTTTTTTATTAAATACTTAAAATGTTATTTACTCGAAAATTTCTTGAAGCCTTAGGATGTAAGAATTTATATAAATTAAGAGGAAGTACAGGCTCTAATAGAACCCATCAAAATTTGTTACCTGTTAGTCATCGCACAGATGCTAAATATCCTCGTAAGTTAGAAAATTTAAAAGCATCACAAACAGGAGTACGTATTTTAAATGATCAAGAAGTACAAGAGATAAAACAATTATTTAAAATTACAGATCTTGAAGAGACTGGCTCTAGAAATTTAGGTAATACAGGAATAACAATGTATATAGCGAACAATCAATATTATCTTAAAAAATAATGGCATCAGCATGGAGTACAGAGACAGTAACTGCAGTTAATTATCTTAGTGCTGCAGAAGATCTTACACGGTTTAATAATAAATCGTTAGGTACAAATGAACGTAATCAGACATATAAAAGATGGTGGAAAGAGCAGGTAAGATTATATGGTACTAGTGTTAGTTATTATGTCCGAAAATTTGATTTAAGTAAGACTGATAAGGTGTATGGTGAAAATCCGTATCAAGGATATCAACTACCTCAGACCCTTACTATGTTAGTAGATTTAACAGACGGTGCAATAACATACTCTCAATATGGGTTAGTATCTGACGATGAATTAGCAGCTGTAATAGATATTGAAACTTATCAAAAAACTCTTTCTTCTTATTATCATACCGCTGGTTATAGTGGCACGCTAAGTGCTATGCCTAACGCAGGGGATGTATTTCAATTAACTGAATATGGTGACGACCGACCCGGAGGGAAGGACGGTAAAATATTTGAAATTACTGAGCGTATGGACCAAATGGTTGGCGAGATTAATCAGCTTCAAGGTCATTATGTATTTAAACTTCGTGCACGTCGGAACGATCATACATTCCTGCCAGGGTTACCTGCTGAAGCTAAATCCACTCAAGTTACTGATACGTCTGGAGTTGGACCGCTAACAGCATTAGAAACTGATTATATTAATGATCTAGATACAGAACAAGCCGCTTATTTTGATTATAATACTAATGACGATGTGTATGGAGATTATTATTAAATTCATATTCTACATCTTTTAAAACAGAAGGATATCTTTCACGGATATATTTGTTAATAGGAATTGGTTTTAAACAGTCTGTTGTATGTCCTATTTTTTCTGCCTTAATAGAAATAATATTTACAGCTTCAAATAAACACAACCATCTGGCTAATTGCGAGTAGTCTTTTGTTGTAGGTTTAATTGTTGAATTATTTGTCATAAATCATTGTAGTTGGTAATATGGTGCTAATATCAATTGTTATTTTATTAAGAGCATCACACTCTTCACATTTAAATTCATTTTCATCAGTTAGAGTTACATATACATTATTCATTTTTTTACATCCTTGACATTCGGCTAATATTCGATTTTGTTCAGCTAATTGAGATAATTGTAATGCTTCTTTTTCAAGATTTAAACGAGCGATATATCTAAGAATATTATTATATAGAAAAAAGAATAATATCTGTATACCAGTTGTTGCAACTATTATTTTTATAAAGGTTGTAAGAGAAGGGTAAAATAACACTGCTATACTACCTATTGAAAATGAAATTAAAAATACAATAAATAAACTCTTAACTATCTGTTTCGTCATGATCTAAATCTTCCGATACAGATTTTATAAGATCTTGAATTTTTTGCAACTTTAAAGTTGCGGATTTTACAATTTTTTCATCTATATGTGTCGAAGGATTTTCAAAAAGCTGATTTAATAAGTAATTAGCGTCGGATACATTTTTATAAGCACTACCGAGTTGTTCGATTAAGTGATCACCTGGAAACGGAACTAATTCAGCTTTAACTTGATTATAAGTTTCCGGGCTTGCTTTTGCAATATCAGCTAACGTTTTTGTAGTTGGTCGAACGTGTCTAGACTTTACGTCTTTCCAATACTTGTTAGTGTACTTATATAAATCTTCAAAAAGTATGCCTTTCATCGTAAGTATTTAATAAATAGTTACATGGGAAAGTTTGAAAATAAATTTTTATCTTTACTTAAGGAAGATGAATTTGGGGCTACTGCCTCAGCTGATGCGCCGGCGATCGATGCAAACCCAGAAGATGATCAACAATCTTTTACAAATGCTTTAGACGAACCTGACCATGCTCAGGATTTTGAGGATGTAGTAGATAATAATCCGAATGAGCAGGAGGAACTTTCAGACTTGCAAGAATGGATTGGTAATATTGACGAAGTATTACAATATCTTAACGGAGGTATTACTAGTATTTTAGGTAAGCTGAGAAATGATAATAAAGTTGGTACAATTTTTGCTGATGTTTCAGATGCTACAAAAGGTGAAATTCTTGATGTATGTGAAAGACTGGCTAGTTTAAATCAAATTTTCAAAAATTTATATATAGAAAAACATAAATAATTAATATTATGGCAACAAAAGCAGAATTACAAAAAGCAGTAGACGACACAACAGCGGCCGCGACGTCGGCACGCGCTGATTGGAAGGCAGCAATACCTGGTGAAGATGCTCCAAAAATGTCCGCGGAAGAACAGGCAGAAGTAGATGCTCTTGAAGCTGTATATGTTACAGCGAAAGACGCTAGAAAAGCGGCAGAGACGGCTTTAGCTAATTGGGCTCCTCCGGCGCCTGCGCCATCGGCTGGATCATCAAACACAGGAAATCGTCGAAAAAAAGAACTAGAGGCAGAGTGGCTAGGTGGTTATTTTTAAATCATATTTGAGATAAAAGTAATTTACCTTTTAGCTCGTCGTAACTATTTTTAACTATAAACCGGGATGAAATTTCATCGCGGTTTATTTTTACACATAAATCGTTAAAATCTTTAAAATTTAATAATTCCTTAGGCCATATAAAGCATTGTTCTCCTTGACTGAGTAGTGACTGAGTTTTTTCTTTTGCAGTTTGATCACAATATTGATTATCTAATACCCAAATTCGTTTATGAAACGGTTTTTGTATTATCTGCTGTTCTTGTCGTTTTGTAAAACACGATCTGCCTTTACTAATACCACCGACTGCTACACCGTTTTTGACGAAAAAGCTATCTATCGGTCCTTCAAAAATAAACATATAATTTAAAGCGTTGTTTACATTATCAATATTAAACACCGTTTTATCTGCTCCTATTTTTGAGAGGTATTTTGGTCTTGTGTCTTTTTTATTTTGTTTTAATTTTCTCGATTGATAAAATACAATTTTATTGTCATTATCATAAAACGGTATTATTATTCTGTTTTTATGTACAAAATCATTTCTACTGAACCAAAGAGATTTAGGCTTATTTATTGCTGTTAGTAATCTCCTCTCCTTACATGTAATTATGGCATATGTTACCATTGATTCATGATTATAGAAGCTACATTGAGCTTTATCGTATAAATTAATACAATCACCAGGAAGAGAGGGAGGTGGAGTTTCTGGGGTTAATTTGTCTTCTGTCGCGACTGGAATATTAAATACATCTATATCTTTACATTCATTAACTATATCAATATAGTTCTTACCGGTTACTTCCTGTACCCATTTAATTGGAGACCCGCTCCATCCACAATTATGACAGAAAATGTGATCTTCTTTTACTATGTAGTAAAGTCTTCTTTTCTTATTCCAAGACTTACCCTCTCTACAGATAGGACATCCGCCTTCATATACATTAGTTAATTTTTTATACTTAGGATACCCCGCGTATTGATAAAACTTCTCAACAATATATGCTTGAGGTATTACTTCATTTAGCTTCATCTACCGGGCGAACATCAATTATTTGTTTTGTAATAAATTGGCCGGTATGAGGATCAGTATAATGCGCTTCTGTACGTATTTCATTACCCATTCTAATTTCTCTCATTACAGGTGTAATTGTATTACCAGCTGGGCCCATTATATTTTTAGCATTTTGCTTATATTCAACTTTTCGCATTTTTAATCGCCTTGTTAATAATATTTATTATATTTTCGTTATTATTAAACGACTCTCGCCATGAAGAGTAATTTCTTACAATAGACCACATATTTAATTTTTTTGCTTCTTCTATAAATTTATTATAGTTACTTTTATGAGTTTTACATTTTTTTAATTGTTCTTCATATATAGGGACTTCATCAGGATAATAGTCATACCCGACCGACAAATCCATTAATTTTAAATTTCTTTCATAAATAACTTGTTGTTCATCTGTTAATTTAGTTAAGTCTAATTTTTTAAATCGGGCTAGACCGTATCTGGGTATGCCTGGAATATTATCAGATTTATCTCCTGTTATAGCTCTATAATTTAAATATTGTTCTTTGGATACTCCTGTATATTCTTCAAAATTACGCAGTGTGACTTCTTTCTTTTTAATAGGACTATAAATTCTTGTATCAACAGATATTGTTTGTAATAGATCTTTATCGGTAGTTACTATAACATTTTTTCCATCTAAATGTGTTGATAACCATGCCATTAGATCATCAGCTTCCATTCTAAGTGGGTACATATTATATACTCCTAATAAAGCAATAACTTCTTGTATTTTTTCAGAATACTCATGTACGTCTTTAAATTTATCATCATCTCTATTTGCTTTATATTCTACAGTTATAACTTCGCTTCTAAAATTAGTAGAAGGCCATTCTAGCTTCTTATCCCACGTACAATAAATTTCTTTCGGCTGAAACTTATCTACATAAGATTTTAAGGATCGTAAAAATAGAAATACTTGTCCAGGACTGTTTGCTTCGTCTAATTTGAAATTATTAGTCCAGAAAATTCGATATAATAGATTGTTACCGTCTATTATAAGATTATTTGCTCCACCATTTTTCATTTTCAATATACCACATTATAGTATATTTTAAATCATCGGCAAATGTTTTTTGAGTTTCAGAAAATTCTAATTGCTTACCAGCTTGAATCATCATATTCCTATACATTGAGTCTCTTAAGCTATATCTAAGATCATGACCTTTTCTATCTTCAACATAGCTAATTAATCTTTTAGACTTTTTCAAAATCGTCAAAATCATCTCTACAATTTCAATATTAGATATTTCTGAATGGTATTCTGAGTCAGGGGCAAGGTTATATATCTTTCCTGCATCTCCTTGTAGTAATACGTTATATATTTTTTCGCAATGGTCTTTGACATATATCCATTGACGTATGTTATTACCCTTTCCATATACTGGAATTTGCTCATCATTATTAGCTTTATAAGCAATAACCGGGATAAATTTTTCCGGATATTGCCTAGGTCCGAAGTTATTTGTACATCTTGTTATAATGATATCTTTTTTATATGTTTTATGAAAACATAATGCTAATAAATCTGCACCAGCTTTTGTTGCAGAATATATTGATGATGGTTCTAATAAATCGTATTCTTCACTTGGTTCAGAATTAAATTGTAAACTACCATATACCTCATCTGTACCTACTTGAAGAAATCTTGTGGTGTCAGGTAATTGTTTTAGTAGTTCATATACACCTATATAATTACTATCGATAAAAATATCACCAGCTTTGATACTATTATCTACATGAGATTCTGCAGCAAAATTTACAATATAATCATACTCTTTATCTAATTTAAAATCTGAGATATTTTCATATATTATATCTAATTCATTACTAGACTTTTTATACATATCCCATAGATAATCCTCTGTTTTTTTAGACACACAATATGCATAACTGTCAATTATTGTTATTTTACAATTTTTACATTTTTTATAAAGTAATTCAACAAAATGACTTCCAATAAATCCTAAACCACCTGTTACCAGTATATTTTTATCTTTCATCTTCTTTTTCGTTTAATATTCTAACTAATGATTCACGCTCGGATGGCATATCTAATCCATTGTCTTCTAATTTATCTGCTGATAGAATACAATTAGATCTGTTAGCAACAATATGTTGTTTTAATTCGTCGTAATTAATAAATTTCCAATTTGGATTCCATAATCCATGTTTATCTAAGATTTCACAAACTTGTGTTGTTGAGAGAGGATCAGGATTTACACAATTATAAATACCACCTGGTAAGGATTCAATATTAATAATTTTATTAATTACAAGAAGTAAATCTTCAATAACAGTTTTAGAGTTTACTCCGTCGAGAATATTATTATATTTCAGAATTTTACTTAAGTAATTTTTTCGAGAATTAAAATCATTACATATAGGCATTCTAATTCTTAATGTATAAACATTTTTAAAATTTTGTAAGCATAACTCTGCAGCGTGTTTTGTTTTACTATACCAACTGCTATCAGAGTTAAGTAATCCAAAGTTTGGCTCATCTTCTTCTGTATAAAGTAAGTCACCATCATATATACAGCCAGAACTTATATTAATAATTTTTATATTATGTTGCTCGCAAAATTGAGCTAACATAATAGGAAATGTTACATTTAGATCCCAACATATTTGCTTATTTTCCTCACAACCATCAACATTTGGATAACCGGTATACCCAACGCAATTAATTATCCATTTAGGCCGGGTGCCACGAAACTCGGATATTAAATTATTAAATAATGTTTCTTTTAATTTCTTGGGGGATGTATATGGATAGTTACATAAATGAACAACATCATGTATATTTCCTGCGGTTTCTAGAAAATATTTATAAGCTTTTTTCCCAATATACCCATTACCTAAAACAACTATTTTATTCATTTGTTTGACTGTTTTTCTCTTCCTGTACATTATTAAAAAAATTAATATCATTTATTCTTCTTAATAATGTTTCTATAGCATCATAATCTTGAGGAGTCTTACCAGAAATAATTATTACGCTTTCTCCTTTGAGATCATATCCTAATAATATAAATGATTTTAAGTGTTCTGCTAAATAGTCATTAATAAACGACATATCTTGATCTTCTATTTCAACAGACTCAGCTGCATTAATACTAGATTTTAATAAATTATCAAAATTTCTACGCTTAGGCATTGATCTTTTCATTAGATGTAATATTCTTTTCAATTAATTTGGTCATAATAACTTCCATACTATCTGTTTTTAAATGAAAGTTTTTAAATCGAGTACCATCATTTAATTCAAATTTGAAATCTCCACTCCAATCGTAATTAACATAACAAGTTATATATAAAGCATCTGTTAGTGGGTTAATCATTACTGTCCATCTTCGTGGATCTTCCGACGTATAATCAGAAAAAATTCTATTTACAGTATATCCATTATCCCTTAATCGTTTGATAAAATAACCACATGTCGTCACTTTATTTTTCATTAGTTTTTATAACTTGTACTAACAAATGTTAAGTCACTGTTATCAATGTTAATTTTTATCATAAGCATTTTATATTGGTTATTTATATTAACAATTGCGTTATTAAAATTCAATGTAGATATAAGTCTAAATAATTCTATATCTAAAATTAGCTCATAATCTAAATCTTCACCGTCATAGTCATCTGCTAAGAGAGTAGTATAACTATCTACATTTTGTAATTTTTTATCTGACAATTCAGCATATACATTTGTATTTTCCGTTTTAATATATATTTTGCTAGTTTCTGTTACAAACGGTAACGCTTTTAATATCGCATTATTTTTTTCTTTTGTTAATTTAAATTTTGTATCAAATGTAATATTATTAATTTTGTTAAAATCGAACGGATTATTATCAATTAAGCTATCATCAAATAAATGATATGTAAATCTATTATACTCACTATCGTATTTTATATGATTTTTTTCTATTTCGAGATGTATATTACTCTCATCTAAACATGATAAAATTTTAATTAATTTTACTGTATCCGGTAAGCATAAGGTACCTTCCTCTGAGTGATCATCCCAGTTTATATCATATATTGCCTTAAGAAAAATATTAGAATTATTATGAACAATAGTTGATATATTATCACATATTTTCAATGTCGCAGATGAGTTTAATCTCGATACTGGATTAAGAAAATTTTGAATAAAACTATCTTTATTCTTTATTGGCAGAATCATTGTCTAACTTGATTCGTATATTAATTTCTTTTGCATTTTTTGCAACTCGTTTTTCAATTAAGCTTACAAATTTAGTGATTTGTTTTTCAACAGAAGATACCCGCTCTATTAGGTTATTTAATAGAGCGGGGTCTGTATTAACTTGTTGTGGAGCAACTTGACTTACATGTGGAGGTGGTACAATTCGCGGTTGTTGTGGTTGTGGCTGTTGTTGTTTATATATTTCTTGTTGAAGAGGTATATCTTGCATCGTCGCGCTTTTTTGAATAATATCTTTGTTCAAAGATTTTGCTTCATGATTCATTTGATGCATGAACATTTTAACTGTATCTTCTTCGCTGAGATCCATTTTATTCTAAAGTATCGAGTAACTCTTTAACTTTATCATCAGCAATAGTAGACGAGCTAGAATCAGTTTTTGATGTTGATTCTAAATCATCAAAATTTAAGTCATCCTCTTCTTCTTTGGTTGATGTATTTGTTGAAGGTTGAGGTTCACTGCTTTCAGGATTATCTGTTTCTCCGTGAAAATGCTCAGTAAGCATTGTTTGTAATTCCTCATAACTTTTAACAGGAAAAACGTTCTCTAAATCAAATGTTTGATCGTATACATCTTTAATGGTATCATCTGTTACTCCTGAGATTTGAGAAGGAGTAGCAAATCGAGAACTTACATATGTTGGATATCCGCCTTGCTCTTCAACTTTAACTCGGAAATTACAACCCGTTTTCGAAAGATCGAAAATCCTTTCACCGAAGTCTTCAGCGTCTTCTCCTTCCATTGCTTCCATTACAATTTTATGTAATTGACGTCCAAATCGAAGAATTTTCACTTTACCTTCATTTTCCGGATTATCAGGATCCTTTACTACATAAACATTAACAAGCCAATTTTCCTTACGGTTTAGAGCTTTTGCTTTTTCTTTCTCTTCTTCAGAGCCAGTACGAGAAAGTCTATATCGAGCTTCTGCAATAGGATCTCTTTCGCCCCATGTTTGTGGACTAATTGCACTTTGAAATTGTCCTGTCATTTCACTAACCCACCCATGCGAGTAATAATGAAAAAATGTCTTACTAGGATCCTTTACAAATGGAATTAAACGCAGTGTATATGTATTACCTGGTTTTAGTCGCATAATATTACTAGTTGTATTCTGCTGTGTGGATTTCGCCATCGCACCCTTAATTGATTCAAACATATTTGTTGTCATTTTTGTTTTAATATTTTATTTATAGTTTTAGTTAATTTTTTTCCCAAAGGTTTGATTTTTTTCGAAAATGTATATCTCGATCTCAAACTACTTAAAGTATTATAAAAGCTACTACATACAAATTCAACTATTTTTTTTTCAAGATTAATACTTTTTTCTGATATATCTAGAGATAATAAACAATAATAACTAATATCTCCTTTTTTTAAGTCTAAAATAAAATCTGGATAGATTCCTTTTTGTATATTTAAATAGTTTTCACAGTCAGTTAATTCATGTTCAACGCATTTATCATAAATAAACTTAAATCCATTTCTAAGCTTAGTGATATTGAACTTATGATCCGGTGTAGTTAATTCTATTTCTTGTATGTATTTTTTATAAATAGAAATAGCTCCAAATGTACTATAAAATTTAAGTGGAACATATTTTTCAGAATGTAACTGATAAGGTGCATTAAAAAATATATGTGGATCTATTTTTTTATTTTTTAACGTTTGTGATATTTTTTTAAGTAAGACATATTTTTCATCGTCTAAATTATTAAAATTTTTTCTTGGCGTAAATCCTTTTTTATTTCTAACAGTTTTAAGATAAGTATTATATATTGCTTGTTCAGCTATTGATAATTTACTCATAAACTTATGGAGTTCTTTTTAAGAAATTTAGTTATATATTTACTTTTATATAAATATGGTTCATGATGTAAAAATATTTTAATTAGATCATAGTTATTGTCTAATTCTAATAATTTTTTAAATAACTCTCTATATCTTTTTTCTTTGAGAACTAATAAAAAAACATTTGCGAGATTAATTTTTTTATTTTCACAAACAGAAACAACACTACATAAAGTTAAAAATATATGTATATTGTCTTTTCTCTCTAAAATTGTATATGGATTATCCATTACGTGTTTCGATTTAACGGTTCAAATTGCTTACTTAGAGAGAGAACATTATCGTTTAATATACCGCCTGCTGCATATTCATGACCCCCACCATCACAAACCTTTTTAGCAAAGCTACTTAAATTAAAATCAATATTTCTATTTCTACGTAAATATACTCTATTGTTTTTTAAATTAATCATTATACATACATCACATTCATAATTATCGACTATATATTGCCCTAAATCATTAATATATTCGCTAGCAAACGCACTAATAAAATTATATTTCTTACCGGCAATAGAGAGTGTTGCTTTATATAAATCTACACTCTCTCTTAATTTTTTAAACTTATAAAAATGATAGCTAATTATTTTATTTTGTTCATCAGTAAAGCCAAAAAACCCATGCTCGAAGTCGTTAATAAAGTTTTGTAATTTATCTCCGTTTTTATACCAAAGGTAAAAATTTAATTTGTTACTTTCCGGATATTTTAGTTCATAGCAATCATAATCATCAGCAAATGTTATTAACTTTTTTTGCTCTTTGGTTAAATTTACGTTTGGAAATGCTTTATTAAATATTTGATATATATGTTTGCTGCATGAAGTTGCATCTGTATTAATAAAAGTCTTAGCATATGAATAATCATTTTCATGAGATTTATGATGGTCAAAAATTACGACATTCTTTTTATCTATTAAATCTTTAATTTCTGTAGTATCTAAATCAAAGAAATATACCTTTTTATAATCTTCAATTCTATTATAATTAAGCCATCCTAATATTTTTTCACGAATATTAGAAACCTTTACTGTTACTGCTTTTGGTTTACTTTGTTTAAACCAAGTATAAATTAAATAACTACAACACCCGTCGAGATCTAAATCAGTAAAAATTATTTCATTCTTGGACATTGTATATATTTACATTACTCTTCCGAATTGTACAGCGTCTGTTTCCGCAGTATTAACATCTTCATTAATGTTTAAATCATTGTTCTCTATAAGAGTAAGAGTATTGTAATCTATAGAGACTCGAGTGCTACCAGTATTAGAACCAAATCTATTTTTAATAATACCTATATGAAGAGCATTATCTTCTTCATCTTCTTCAGTTCTCCAAATACTTACAATAACATCTGCAGTTGCTCCTAATCCGTAACTTTCTCCAATAGCTTCTAATCCTGGACCATTAGCATTATTACCATATCCCGTTCTATTAACTTGTGTTGCAGATATAATTGGACATTCAAATGTATACGACATTGCTCTTACTTGTTCAGAAATACTTTTAACACGTTCATAAGAATTATTACCATATGTACTTGCTAAAAGATTTAAATAATCGAGTACTATAATATCAGGTTTAAATTTTTTATTAATTAATTTTTTAATATACGCTTCAAGCTGCGGAGGTGTAATAGAACTCGGAGCAAATTCTTTAATTATCATATTTGCTCTGGGATGAGTCATTTTAAATTTTCCTACTCTTTCTCTTAACTCTTTTACATGATCATGTAAATAGTTTATAGGTAATCCAGTAAGTTTAGATGTAATTCGCTTACAATAGATCATTTCTGACATTTCAAGAGAAACAACTAATACATTTTTTCCTTCAGCAGCTGCATTACTTGCAATGTTACTTAAAAATATAGATTTTCCTACATTTGTCGGTCCTGCAAATATATACATACTGCGTCCTTGCTCTAAAAAGCCACCACCTAATCTAGTATCGAGCCAATTCCACCCAGTTTTAATCTTTTCTTCCTTCGTCGTTAAGTCAGTAATATGTTGCTCGACATCTTTAAAATAGTTATGACCTACGTTTGTAGTAATAGAAATATTACATGCTTTTGAAAATTTGTCATGAATACTTTTTACGTCTCTCTCTTTATTATCAACAATCTCTAAGAATGTAGTAAATACGGCTTGTTCTTGTAAGAATTTTTCTGTATAAGAAAGTAATATATCATTAGATAATTCTATTTCTAGAGTATCAGTAATTTTTTTACTTGATTGATAATGCTCTTTAAGCTGAGGTGTATTTAGATATAATTCTAATTCGGTGTGTGTTGGGCGCCTATTATTTTGTAGATAAAGAGCTTGTATGATTTTAACTATTTGTTGAAAGTCTTTATTTTTAAAGAATTTATAATTAAGATTGTCGATAATAGAATTTAGATAAACTTCATCTTCAAGACAGTTCTTAAAAACTACCTTTTCTAAATATTCTAAATCGACGTCTAAGTAATTACTTTCGTTTGTTAGCATGTTCTAACAGAGTATTATAGAAGTAGTCTTCTGATTTGCTATACTCTTCTGTGTGGTTGAGTAAACCAGGTGATTCGTGAATAACATGAATGGGTGCTGTAGTTAAGCGCAACCCAGCTAAGTGACAATCTAAACTAAACTTTAAATCATAATGATGGAACCCTTTAATATTTTTATCAAATTTTATTTTTTTCTTTGCAATCGATTTAGTTCGTATCGCTAAAAATATACCGTCTAATAGTACTACTGGTTTTGGAGTTGGCCCGAATATAGTTGGTGCATAATCTGTATTATTTTTATAGTGAGACACTATACCAGATAAAGACTCTCGTTTACATAGTATATGCCATAGGCAGGGTTTGTTAACTTGTAATTTACTACCACCTGCTAGACCTACTACATCGAATCCATGTTTAAATAAATTACGGATTTGTACTAAAAAATTTATACTATCAATAAATACATCATCATGCACAAATAGAATACAATCATATTTTTTAAAATTTTCTGGTGTAAGATAATTGTTATAAACAGCACATAATCCGCTAGTATTTTTATATGTAGGCTGAAGATCAAAAGTAGTTATAGTGTTTTCTTCATGATGATGTAAACTTTTAGATAATCTAGAATTTATAAATTCAGCGCTTGTAGCTTGTGTGGCAACTGCTATTAAAGTTTTCATAAAAAGAATGGTGTCATGTTTAATTCAAATTCTTCTTCTTTATTAAAAGTATTATTAGTAAAATTATAAATTAGCACGGCCCCTTCAGTTATATCTTTATATTCATTACTCACTTGTACAGAACTAAAATCTCCACCTTTACTAAATAATGTAGACCCAGATCTAAATACACGTAGTTCTGCATGATCTGCGTCGTAATACCAGCAACCAAATGTTCCTTGTAGCGCGGATATTGCATCATTAAATCCTATTTTTTCTATTAAGGGTAAAATTATATCACTATCAACTTTACATTTAATATTTAAATTATACTCTTGTATTAATTCTTCAGTATTAGATAGCACACCATTATGTGCTATGTATTTATTTTTTAAATTAAACGGGTGAGAAGTCTCTATATTAAAATCTCGAACGTTAGATGTAGGCGACTGTACATGTCCTAGGTAATATATACAAAAAGGATTTTCTTCTATATGTTTGTCAAAATCTTGTTCGTATTTTGTTGCTACTCGAATGTCGTTTTTCATTCCTCCTGGAAATAACATTGTTACGCTACGTACAAAATTACCTCTTTCAGAGTTTTTTGTATATAACTCTCTAAAAGTTTTAATATCAGTTGATCCAAAAATTCCACACATATCACTTTAATTGTATGAACTTTGTGGTACGTATGCAACTTAAATCTTTACATCCAGCGTATGAAATAGAACTTTTAAGAGCCTTTTCAATTTCGTTTAATCTAATATTATATTCTGGTGCTAAGTCTATTTCTATTTGCTTACCTTCAATAAAATTTAATTTATTTCTTTTTTGAGTATATGATGTACTACCATAATATTGTTTATGTCCGTTAATATGTTTTGCAGGTGAGTCAATACATCCCGCAAAAAAAGATCCAGCCATTACACAATCTGCACCGGCAACTAAAGCTTTTGCAATATCTCCAAACTCTCTACAGCCACCGTCTGCCATTATTTTAGCTCTTGTTTTATGTGAACTAATTTTTAATAATGTTGAAAACATTGGTGTACCAAAACCGGTTTTATAACGTGTAGTACAAATAA
>Ga0315334_10001251_pt1 | contig 15613 bp, 19 predicted proteins | sample M150034915metaG_FD_205555 | JGI IMG/M metagenome (GOLD analysis project Ga0315334, IMG submission 205555) | Ammonia-oxidizing marine archaeal communities from Monterey Bay, California, United States - M1 500m 34915 | ecosystem: Environmental > Aquatic > Marine > Intertidal zone | place: USA... | reverse complement strand
AAAAACACTAAATTCCATACAATACTCCATACCAACGCTCAAATTCATCAAATATCAACGACTTTAGCCTCAACCTCTGGTCTTTGGGTCTTATGAGCGGCAAGATTGTCGATCAGTTCATTCAAATTAACGTGAGCAATTACGCTTTGTTTTGTGGTTTCGGGTGATAGTGATGAGTCTAACATATCCTTCTTATCAATGAGTATACCTATGGCGAGGGGTAAGCTTCCTTTAGGTATACCGTTTACATTATCCTTGAGCACTTGTAACCCATCCTCAATTATGTCACCTATCTTCTGACTTTGCTTCCACTTCCAATTTACCAACTGATCTCGATTATCATACTTAATCCGATCAACTGTCCCTCTAGCACAATTATTATTACTAGCAGTCTCTGTTAAACTCTTACCTTCTTTTAAATCATTTAATATATTCTTATATTTCTTTGGTTCTTTATGTTTAAGAGTTTGTTTCTTATTTTGATTACCTTTATATGCTCTAGTATCTTTAGTATCTTTAGTATTATTAAGAGTGTTTAACTCTTCTTTAATATCTATAGTATTACTAGAGGGGTTTGGCTTGGCTTTAGCTTTCTTCTTTGCTCCCATAATCGCAACCAGTTCTGTTCTCAAACAACATTAAGATATTTGTGTCAACCTTAAATATCATGTGCTCTTGACACCTAGCGACAGTACTCGTCATGAAGGTAGATTTAGGTCAGAAATAATATCTGCTGGAAGACCTTCGGTGATGAACTTCCCATCGTAAGTCTTGATGTAGCGAGGACGCTTGGCCTTCCAATGACCCAGCCTCTTCCATCCATCAAATCTGCCTCGCTCTCTCCACTTGATCAGATCGACATGATCACGCCATGCTTCGATCTTCATCAACTCCGGGTCGGTTGCCAGACTTTCCCTCAAGCTCGGATGAATGTAGTCCGTTGGGGCCAACACCATCCTCACCTTCCCTCCAAAGCGAGCCGCTACAGCATCCGCAAGGGCTTTATCTGACTGCTCCGCTATGATGACCCTCCGTGAATGTAAAGGCGCTTAAATCGAATATTTAAGCTGCCATAAGTAGACACTTGATTACAGCAACCCACTCCACCATCTGAATGCTGCTCTGTTGGCCTTCCAGAGGGTGCACAAGCCAGTTGAAAGTCTTCGGGCTACCTGTTCCTCGCTTCGCCATGAAATGTCCATAACGTGCGATATGGCGTGAATGCACTCATGCAGGAAACAGTCTGCCATGGACTCGCTCGACAGGTGCTTGTAGATGGCAATCGTCTGGTGCTCATGATCACACCAACCATCAGCATCTGATACTTCATGCTCGGTCGCTTCCATGAACTTAACCTTGTAGGTCAGGTTCAATATCTTCAACCGTGTTGGCCTCTTGACCTTCGCCGCCATAACTTAAACAGGGGTGACAGGTGATTCTATGGGCCGCTACGGAACTGCCCGGAAGTCTCTTAATAACTTCACCACTACCCATCACCCCTTAAATCCGTGTGCCCGACACTCATCGGGCACGCAGCACATTAAACTATCATTCGCAGGCAATGTTAATAACAGTTTCAATTGAGTGCTGCTGGAGAGTCTTAAAAATATATTAAATGCCTTTAACCTCTTCGTCTGGTTCGGCCATTCCAGACAAACGCGCAAGGCGACTGATCTTCACCAACGCCAAAGTCAAACCCATGCGCTGCTCTTCAAACTTCTGGTCTAGCTTCCATAACTTGTACTTCAAATCCTTGTTCTCTTCCTTGAGCCTCTTGATTTCTTCTTTACTCACTTTCATTCTTCTCCTTCTCCGCTTTGCATACCTTTGCTGCAATCTGCGTGACCTCTCTCTCCAAGTCCTCGAAGCGCCTTATGGTCGCAAGCTCCGACTCCTTCTCTTCACGTTCCAGCTTAACCAAGCGACTCTGAAACGACTTGTCATTGTTCCTGCAATGATAGTCATCAATGTTCCCGATTGTAACATTATTGGGTCTGCTATATCTGTCCTCAAACAAATGATAATCAATGACCTTTATAAACTTCATCAAGCGGTCATGCATCTCCATTGCGGTCACTTGCTCTTCGGTCTTGTACTCAAGAAACCGTAAAAGCATATCCGTAGTTCCTCGGCTTGCCTTAATGGCATCACCAACCTCGAATTTTTTCTTTGGCATAATTATTTATCCTTTCGTTCTTTCTTCTCTTCTTCCAGTTCACGCACCCTTTCGTGCAACATCAATACCTCGGCCTGTATCTTACCAAGCCACTTGTTCGTTTCCTCGAGCTTGTTCTCGAGCCTGTTCAAGGCATCACTTATCTCCATCATCATGGTTTATGTCATTCGGGTAACACTTTAATTCACTACCCTTCGCGCAACCTATGCCGCGCTTCAACTTCTCCAACTCGGTCAACTTGCTCTTCCGCTTTGATGACCTGACTCTGAATGTCTGCATCGGTGTTCCTATTGAGCCTTTATACTTCTTCATCTTAACTCCTTCTTCAGTTTTGCAAACCATCGCAAGCCTTGAGTCTTCGACGCATAAACCCTGCCAACATTCTTGAACATATCCTGTTGACCTTGGTCGGTCTCCTTCAACTGTCGCCGCGCTGAATTTAGTCTTCTCGTTTTCATTTCAGTAAAATAACTCCGTCCTCTCGAGTGTGGATTTTCCCTGCCTTCATCGCTTCGTTCACAATGCGGTTGAAACTGTTCCTTGCCATGCCTGTCGCTTCGTTCGTTCGAGCAAACAAGCCTGCCTTCGACACTCCAGTTGACGGGATTTGATCCAGAACATCTCCATGCTGATAGCGTTTGTTTGCTCCTCCCCTCTTCTTCAACGCCATAGGGTCAAGCTCATCGTCGCGCTCAAGCAAAGGAAAATCCCAACGCAAACCAAACCCATCAACAGGTGCGAAATTACGCAGAGTACATTCAGCAACGTAACAGTCTTCCTCTTCGTGATCAGTCAGACTTACAATAGCATCGGGGTCTCTCGCAAACACACCAGAACCAGACATCCTGTCCATGGAATGTTTATCTGCCTGACCTCCCTTCGAGTAGTGGTGCCCAAACACAATTGAGGAATTAACTTCAACCGCTATATTCTCAAGCGTGTTCATCAAGTCAGTCATATCGCCCGCGCTGTTCTCATCGCGGTCTCCTAACAACTTATAAATAGGGTCAAGGACAATCAACGAATAGTCCCGAGATGCTGCGTGTTCCAAAATTAACGGAGCTACCTCCTTAACATCACTTGCATACCCCCGAAGATTCCATAAATCTAAATTACCATTCTCGCCAGACACCTTTAACGCCTCCTCGATAATTCGCAGCCGATAGTGGCAGGCATAATCTGCAAGCTCGAAGTTAACGTACAATGCCTTCCCCTTGTGGCATGGAAAACCCCACCACTCTCTCCCTGTTGAAACCGCACAAGCCAAGGCAATCAAACTCCATGTCTTACGCCCCTTTGATCCTCCTCCTATAACCAACTTGCCTCCCTTGTGCAAAACGCCTCCTATCACCTGTTCTGGCTCAACGCAGGGCATCTCCATGAACGCAGTTGCGTTGACAATAGGGGGTAGAGTGCCGGGGCTTGCGGTGCCATTAACCGAGGTCTCCAAGCTAAACCAATTGTCCAACTCTTCCATCATGCGAATGTGCGTAGCGTCATCCTTTAACCAATCGTTCAAGTCCTTATATTCCCGAGGCGTGTTTACGATTCGACAGTCTTTAATCGACTCGCTCAAATCTTTCGTCCACTTCTCCGCAGGCGTTAAACCTTCTTCGGTCTTCGGGTCATTCTGCGGATGCAAATAAACATACTTCACATCATCCGAAATCAAGGCAGGCACCTTCTTCGTGCTGCTTGCACTTCGAGTGATCAACACCGCTACGGTCTCGGGGAACTCATCGGGCCAAAGCATCAACTGCATAAATGCAAACGCATCAAACTGACTTTCAAATATATGAACTTGAATTGCGTCACTCGGGCCAATCCACCACGGGTGCGATTTGCCCTTCATCAAAAACCTTGGGCTGCGTTCTGGAAACCAAAGGTGTATGCCCGTGTGCTTCCCGTTGGGTTCCTCCTGCATCGGAAAACAAATCGTGTTGTTCTCGCTCGACCAACCGATCAGCTTCCGCAACCGAAGCTCCCTTGTGAAATCGTGTGTGTATCCGCGAATGGAAGCGAACTTCTTTGCCTTGTTGGGAGACAACGCTGCCGAGCACTTCTCCCAATCAAAGCCCTTCACGCTCTCCGTTCTCGGAGTGAAACTCCTTTGGGGCATATCCCCGTTCAGTTGCAACGGAGCAATGTCAAATCCAGCAAGGTTCGCGTACCGCTCAATTGCGTCCTTCGTGGACAGGCCATACATCTTTTCAAGGAAGTCTATCTCATCACCGTGAATGCCTTCGCCGTGATCCTTAAACTTCCAACCCTTGTCGCCCTCGAATATCGAAAAGCTTCCGGTCTTGTCTTCCCTAAAGGGCGACTGAATATGGTTCTTGTCCTTAAAGCTAATGCCACAAGCATTCAGCAATGCTGGCATCGGCAACTTCTGTTTTATTTCCGCTATGTCGTTCATATTTTTATATCGTATTTTTTCTCTAACCCTACCTTCAAAATCAACAACGCATCACAAGTGTATAGCGTTATTCCCTCAACCTTCGGGAATAACTTAATTGCAGCTTCCTTCAATGAAGCCTTCCATTGTCCCTGCGACTTTTCCCTGTCCCTCTTCATTCCTATTTGCTTTACCCATGTCTGCGGAGTTATGTAAACCAACTTGCTACCAATAGCAGAAGCAACTCCGGTCAGGTGCCCGAAACTTTCACCCATCACAAAACTCGTAACAGGTGTTGACCTTCCACCATGAAAACCTTGAACCCTTTCAATGATAGTCACCGATGGGTTTAAGGCACATATAAGGTCAGCGATCCCGACAGCCCGTTCCTCCCGGTCGCCCTTCGGCATCCGATATAACTTTATGCTGCCGGGATTCGCCTCCTCTGCGATGATGTCAATGGAAGCAACGCCTCCATTAACCCCCGGATCGATTCCAATTATCCGATGATCTCCCAAACTTGATCCGTTAGTTCGAGGTCATGACCAAGGTAATCAAGTGCTGCCTCTTGATCCGTCTTGTACAACTTGAAAAAGTTGCCACCGGAACCCGTCTTGCCCGTCAGGCCAAGTGTCTTGCTCGCCGTATCCAGACGAGTGTGGGTCATGTGATTACCTTCGTCCCATGCAAGCTGTGCATCCAGAATGTTCTTATGAAAGTTGAGCCACTTTGCCCCAACTATTCCGTCATATATTCCAGAAGGAAAATGCAGACCGTGCACCCATGCTCGCTTGCGAAGAAACTGCCAATCGAATTGGTGACTGCTCCACCCTATCCACCGTTGATCATGGTGCTTGCGAAAAAAAGCAAAGAACTCATCAAGCACTTTTGATTCGTTGTCCCTGCTGATTTCTCCTTGATGGAAAATGATGTTTTCGCCTTTCACTCGAACACCAATTGCAATTACCTGACCCGTGGAAGGGGAGAGTGCCGCCCTGTCTCGAAAGGCATCTTCCTTCGCCATTATATCCGCAGCAATTTTCTTGGGATCAACCAAATTGGCTTTAGCTGTAAAGCCGCTCGATGGCATCATCCGATTTAAATCCTGCGGTGACTGTGGGCCGGTCTCGATGTCGAAAACAATGTGATGTCTTTCCTCTCGCATTCCGACCGGCCCGTAATCAAACCGAGAAACTCCCTCGGCTGTTTTCACTCCGGTGACCATGGCGTGCTATCCTCACTCGCTCCCTCATACTTCTCGGGGCGAACATATTTGGCGTCACCGTCAAGAGGCTTGAGTGCCCCGGTTTTTGGCTTCATCGTGTTGACATCAAGCCAACTGATTTGATTGCCCTGACCGTCCACCAATTCCTTATCTTGGCAGACATCGATCCGCGCAGCCTGCCCAATACAAGCGGACTCTATGTCGAACTTTTTGAGTCCCGCCCCAGTTGGGGGTTCTGCGCCGGTTAAGTTGCGAATCAGCTTCCTCATGTTCGCAAGCTTGCCCATGGTATTATGAACTTTCTTGCGGATGATAAACCGACTCCCGTCTTCCTTTTCCTTTTCCACCTCAAACGCAAAACGAATTGTTCCGTTTGGGTGCTTCTCCGGGTTGTGTAAACCCATGTCCTCTACATCTACGCAAACCGAGATGTACTCTCCTGCGGGGCAATGCACGAATGGACTGCCCTCCTTTTCTGGTTGATAAGCATACAATGCCATGTTTATTTTCTTTCCTGTACGGGGAGTAGTGACCCCGTCATTTGTCTAACCCTTCCTCGCTCCCCGGAGCGGGGGAGGGTTTTTTTTCTATTAACGATTGAAGTGCAGATTCTGGAATCCGCACAAGACGCTTCGAGACGAGACTTCGGGGCAACTCTCCTCGATCCAACATCCGATCAACCGTGCGGGCAGAGCAACCAAGTCTCTCGGCCACTTGCTCTCGGGTTAACCAGAACTCAACAGGGTGACTAATAACATTTTCTGTCATGCCTGCTCCTCCTCTTCGTTGCGTGCACACTTTGCTTCAAAATTTTTTTGGTGCTCCCAAGCGTGCACGCATTTTTCCAAAAAAATATTCACGATGTAATTCAAACTGCGATCATCATCAGTCGCTACCCGCTGAAGACCGCCCTTCAAAGAGGCAGGGATGCGAACAGTTAAACTGCTCATCACCCCTGTCTCATGTTCCCCAATGTTGCCCACTTCCTTTTCCTCTGGATTATCTGTTTTTATTTTTAAGTACTCCTTCTGCCTGCTTCTTCTCCCGTGGCCTTGTCTAATGAACCCGCTGTTTTCGTTTTATAGTTTTTCATTATCTTTAGTGTTTGGCTAAAAAACCCTTTAAGTATATTTAAGTATTTATAATTAGATTAAGTCCTGTCTCTTTTAGAAAGAGACAGGATTAAAATATTCTTTAGTTTCTTCCATAATCAAAACAGAGATCATGGAGTTTGGTTGTACGTTCCGTATGTAGGTCAAAATTCCCTCGACCTTTCCCGAGTTGTTCCTTCGTCGGTTTGAGGGATTCGGTAACCGCATTCATAAAACTCCACATGGTGCGGGGCAGGAATGCGTTGTGCTGGGGCTTGCGATACTCCCCAAGCGTCTTTTTAAGCGTCCGGGGTGTCAGGACACCCTCGTCCATGCAAAGGACGCTTAAATCGTGAATTTCGCGAGGGGCCATATCCCGATCCTTGAAATAAGCAATTTGCTCGTCAAGATCATGCCCTGCTTTCCGTGCTTGGTTCATAACTCCTTCAATAATCCCGTCCAAATCCCGAAGGATTCCAGAGGTGTGTTTCCGGTGCACGACCGTTGTACCGGAGAAGCACATATTGTCGCAAACAAAAACGTGTGACCCGAAGGCAATGCTCCGCTTCATGGTTTTGCCGTTGCACCCTCGCATCCCAACAACGAAGTTATAATCGTCATTCGGCGCATCGTTGCGGTCAATGTACATGACCCCGAAAAAGCGGGAACCCTGCACCCCGTATTCTTCTTTGCTAATTTTGTAACCGCTTGGGACTTTCCCGCGAACGCGATTCGCAAAATCAAAGTGCGAAACAGGAACGTGTGACCGAGTCCTTGGGGGAGTCGGATCATATTGCAGATTACGCAGAGTGATGGGCTTGGCCCCGCAATGCATCATCAACGACATTGAAGCCTCCTTCCGATGGAACACTTCACAAGGTGTTCAAGCGACTTTGCTTTCCATCGAGTGTTCATCAATTCCTCTTGGCTAATCTCAAGATTGGCAAGAGTCTCATCAACGTCTATCCGGGTCTGACCCTGCGGCGATTCTTCAACAACCAACCGTGCATCCTTGATGTGCCTCCAATGGGCATCCGGTTCTGCCTTGCCCGTCTTCGGGTTTGTAACAGACCCCGATCTTACCCTCTTCTTGGCGTTGCCATTTTCTCTGCCGTTTCCTTCGAGAGAAAACGGTTCTTCGCTATCCACCATGTTTACAATCTGCGCTTTATAAGCGGGCAAATTGTTGATCAACTTCATTGCTCCACCCTTGGAAGCTATTAGTGTTATTTTTTTCATTTGTCTTATTTGTACTCCTTATACATTTCATCGAGAACATCAACGACAACAACTTCACGTTGGCTTGCGTCTCTCCGAATTTCTCTTACGTCGAGGTTCATTCCGCGAGACCAAGCAATGGCATCCTGCTTTTGAGGATGATGGTTGCTTAATCTCTCTTCCCGACCCTCGTAACGTAAAACTACTGTCCAGTTTTTTACGGTATCCATCATGATAATATCAATATGATCACGGTGAATACTGTCCCTGTTAAAAAGCATCCTAGTGTGAATGCTGCTTCAACCCGTAGTGTAGTGATTATTTTTTCCATTTGTCTTATGTGGTTTGTTTTAGGCACTAATTAAGACAGGCGCAACATCAACGACCCACTTGATCGTTGAATACCCGTCACGATTCATTTCATTATCTCTCTTTTCATCTGGCGAAAACTGTCCCGCTTCAACCAGATCAAATCCAACCGGATACTCCCTCGAATATTCATCGCAAACAAAACCGTCATCGGGGAATGCGAAATTGCGAGGGCTAACCTCCTTGACGTACCGGAGGAAGTCCATAACGCCGCTAACATTGTGGAAGTGGTCGCCGTGATGGCGAACCACTTGGGGTTCCTGTGCAAGCAAACGGTTCACCCTGTTGACCGTTGATTCTGCAAGGCCAAGATGGTGTGAAGGGAACCAAGCAATGAGGTGCTCATACCCTCCCTTCATCTTCCAATACTGCGGGCAGTCACTCTTCCCGTCCCAATCATGGGCACCGTAATTCTCCAAGTGCTGCGTCTGCATGATCACCCGATGGCAATCGAACCTTTTTGCTGTTTTAGTGATAGTTTTCATTTGTCTCTCAACTGCGGATGTATGTTAACACAAGGGATGGGACATTGGCTGTCCCACCCCTTAAATATTTTAACTTTTATGCTACTGCCTCCACTTCGATTGCGGCGTTTTCCTCGAGTTGCTTCGGCTCGACTGAAGTCTTGATCATGCCGTCAATAGACGGAGCGGCCTTCAACTCATCCAAGTAATCCGCATAGTGATCCGTGGTCACGGTGATGTTTCCGTGCCCCAACAATTTCGAGGCAACATAAATGTTTGCCATTGTTGCGATCTGTGCGCCGTAGTACTTCCGCAGTTCGTGCATCCGCGCCTTCTCGCCAAATCCCAAGGCAGCTAACTCCTTGTTCAACCGTTCGCCCGTCCAACGTCCGACGAGGAATCCCGCCTCGCGCTTGTCGTTGTGAATGTAACCTGTGCAAATGTTGTAAACCTCTTTGCACCGCTCAACCGGCAACGGAATAAAACGACCCTTGCCGTTCTTCGTAATACCCTGCGGGATGTCGAGTCCGCTGAAGTCTGCGCGAATCCACGAAACCATTGCCATTAGAACTTCGCCCTTCCTCATCCCACCGCAAGCGGCCAAAATAAATGCGACATAAACTTGAGGGTTCTCAACTCTCAACTGATTCATCCGCACCCAAACCTTCTCGACCAGTTCCTTCTTCGGTGCCTTGTACTCACACTTCGCAACCTTCTTCTTTTTTGTGTTGTAAAAATCAAGGCACTCACCGGGAACGGTCTGGTTGATATGACCATAAGCAGCGAGGGCAAGTGGCTGGAACATCATCTTGACCTTGGTCAAATGCGAATTACAACTACGGCGAATTGAAGACTCCTTCGGCCCATCAATAGACGGGTTGCCGGTGACAGCCATTGCGTCGAGCTTAAAGGCAACGTAGTTAGAGAAAAGGATGCCGTTGATAACGGTGGTGTCCAAGTTGCCCAAAGTGTCGAGCGTCTTGTCGGAGAGGGGTTGGCGCTCTTTCTGAACCTCCTTCGTGAAGGAAGCATTTAGCATGGCAAACAACACTCGAATGCAGTTGCTGATAGTTGGCGATTTGATGTCGATCATCTTGCCCTTACCGGCAATCATTTTGAACGACTCTATGAAGCAGGAAACGGTTCCAGATTTAGTTGTCCGATGCTTCGTCCCGCCGCCAGAAATACGCTTGTCATATTCCTTGTTTGCCCTGCCGTAGGCATCCTTCTTTGAACGTGTTCTGGTGCTCCAAGATTTGGTCTTACCGTCGATGAAAAAATAGGCAATCCAATTTCCGGTGCGCTTGTCTTTTGATAGGGATACGTTGCGTTTCATAATGTAGTGTTTTTTTATTTGTCTCCCGCCGGAGAACATCCCCGGCGTGCACGCAATCTGCCAAAAGCGTGCACGCTTGTCAACCCCTGTCTGCTAAATTACAGACACACCTCTGGTTCCGTAACGGAAAAATAAAACCAGAGTTTAGATTTTTTTGTGGCAAAAAATTCCACTCAAGACTCCATACGGAGTTTCTTGAAACCTCCAAAAACGCCACTTTAAAAGGGGAAAGTGCCCTACTGCAATCCTACCGCTTATTTTCGGTGAGGACTAGGACGAGGTTTGGCTTGTCTAGACAGAGGCAGTCAGAAGGGTAAAAAGCCGATAAAAAGAGGGTAAAAAAAAGTTTTAATTTTTTTGCTTTCGACACCTCGAAACAGGAAATGACAGGAGTTGACAGGTAATTTTTCATACAATTCATCATACCGAAACTCGATGGTTCTCCATACGGATTTACTTCATACGGAAATAATCTCGTTCTCGCGCCGTGAAAGCGGCGGCGAGACTACCGACCCTCGAGAGAAAAGAAAAGCCCGTCAGGGTGCCTTTCTGGCGATCAATTGGCGTGCTGCTTTCTCGGTGCCCGACACCCCAATCAGCTTGCCGCTGGGATTGTAAACTCTCCACTTTCCTCCCCGTGTTTCGATGCCCTTGTACCTCCCTTTCGAGAGCACTTTTGAATCGCCAATTGTTTCCACTTTCCAATCCCCTCTTGGCATCAAATTCCACTCACCTTTTGAGGCATCAAATTCTCGATTTAAGGCACCCTTAATCTGGTCACTCTCGAAGGCAATGTAGTGCTTGGTTCCGGGTCGAAGATTCATACCCTTGAACTTCTTCGCGACCGTCGAATCGATGATGCCATCGTACCCCATTTGGGCGAAGACATCCTGCACGAATTGGCCGCTTGCCATGCTGTCCTTTTTGAGAGACTCGGCAACTGCCCTTGCGGTGACCCCACCGTAATCGAGCATGATCTCCCCGAGGTTGGAAACCGTCCTGCCAGCATCAAGCTCGCCGTAGGAATCTAGACCCTCCTGCTCGTATCGCTCGGCAACATCCCGAATGGTTTCAATCAACTCCACCCCTCGACCTTCTTCGCCAATATAATTATCACCATCGTATTTGACTTCATAATCAAAAAAGGTGCCGCCCTTATCCTTAATCTCCAAAGGATTTTCCATCCGAAGGTAAGTCGGAATAACTGCCCCTTCGTGTTGGCCCGACAACATTGACTTCGCTTGGTTGTATGCGGTTGTGTAATCGATGTTGTAACTGGACTCCAACTCTTCTGCCTTTGCGGAAATCCAATTGTCCCTGTCCGGGGTGTGCACCCCTGCGTAATTACTTGAAGCATCTTCGGGCGAGCTAGTGAAGTAATTGCCGTTCCCCATGTCGTTATCATCGGAACGATGCCCGCCTTTACCTTTCTCGAATTTGTTGAACTCATGCGTGGTGCCGTGGAACACCACGCGAGGAGTTATTCCATCCGCTTCGGTAACCTTGCTTCGACCAAACCAATGCTCGAATCCGGGGCGTGGCTCGAAGCGCGGTATCAGCGAAGGTCTACCTTGAACCCCGCCTGCATTAGCTGACTCACCAAGCCTGCGTATCGCTGGATTGGTCTCTCGGGTGACTCCTGTTGATTCGGGTCTCCCCCGACCGGCAACGGTGACCCGTTCATATTGTCCCTCTGTCCCTGCGATATGTCGCTCGGTTGATTTGGGTTCTGCGGCGAATTGTTGTTTGTAATCGGGTAAGTCATATCTTCCTTCCTGTAAAAATTTATTTGTTGCATCCAAGCTGGAATGCCCAACAGGTTCCTTCTTGATCGTGTTCCACGTTATCCAATGAATATCAAATGCCTCCGGTCTCCGACCGAGTATCGGCTCGAGCCAAGGTCTCGCACTTTCTGCAATTGTTTCAAGCCCGTTTTCAATTAACGAATAAACTCCTTCGCCAACTCCCGGCTTGTCCATGAATGGGCCATAGGTCTTGTAGGCTTGAGTTGTGTCAACCGGGGTTCCCGATTCTTCGTATCGGAAAACGTGCTTGCTTCCACCTTTCTTGCCCCGCTCGGTTGCTGCCTTCTGCAAATGCGGCATCCAAAAGTTTACCACTTGCCAGCGATCACCAACCCATACGTCTCTTCGAGCCAGAGTGGCCAGTACAAAGGACAATACCTTGTGTTTGATACCAGCACCCCCAAACCCTTCCCTAAAGAAGCTACGGCGCATCTGTGGGCCACTAAAGCCCGTCTGGTTGATGATACCTGTCAACTCATCCCATCTGCCGTTCCAATTCTCGAGCATGGCATGATAAGCATTGGAATTCATCGTTGCGTTTCTGCCTTCCGGGGCATCCTTGTGGAATCCCATGGTCTCCTTAACCAACGCATCCCAACCCGACTTCGGCATTTTATATTTGCCCGCAATGGATGCCTCGATAGCGTCAAGCACTTGGGTGTTCCCTGCCATCCTCGACCAACCCACCTCTTGGTTGAACGGATCAAGTGACCGGGAAAGCAGACCCCACATCATGTGCAGGGCAACCATCTCTTCGGGTATCTTACCCTTCGCTGCCATTTCATGAATCGGAGTCAACGAATTCAAACCATCAATTGCAGTCGCCAACAACTGTGGACTGTGTGTTGTGGCATCAACAACGAAATCTTGAAACGCTTGCGGAGACTTAACCCACTTCGCCAATTGCGATGGAGCAGGGGGGAGGTAATCAATTCCCGTCCGATAAAACATTACCGGGGCAACCTTTCTCCACTCCGCATCGGTTGTTCCTTTCCCCGGCATTGTGTTGGCATACTCGATGCCCATATCGATCATGGAATTTGTCTTGTCCCATGCGCTCGCGCTTTTTGGTTCCCCAACAAACTTTTGGCCTCCTGCAATATTCGGGAACTCCCCTCCCGACTTAACATCGAGAACCGGAAGATCGATGTACCACTTCGGATTGCCAACTTGGCTTTTAAAATTCTTTACCTCCCGGCCTCCCTTGACCATGGCATCGAACCTCTGCTGCGCGTGAGCTTCATCTCGCATACCCGCAATGGTCTTTGACGCTTTCTGTTCTCGCCCACCCTTGACGGTCTGAATGTAGTCAACGGTAAACGCTTTTTTGTAACCTCCACCCGTCACATCACCTAGCTTCTTCGCGACTTCCCGGCTGAACATACCCCGAGGCATCAATGATACTTCGTTGAGTTTCTTTTGTGCTGTTACCGCAACACCGCTCAACCCTCGAGCAGGCTTTACATCAAAGCCAAGGCCAAGTGTTTCTCCGATGTAGTCTTCGAGTTCTGTCTGCTCGAATCCTTTTTGGTAATCCTCAACCTTCTCTCCCTTAAAATTCTTCTCGATCCAAACCGAATTTGGTTCGTCGCCATAACGGGCAACACTCTTGACCCCCATGACTGCCTTGGCATCTCGAGCTTGAAAGATTGCAACCCCGTTCTCTTCGAGCACTTCGCCAATGTGCCGCACTACCATAGTGCGATCCGCAGGCTCGAGAACATTCAAGGTGTTTAAATTTAATACCGTATCAAACTTGCCAGAGATTCCTTTGGCCTCGGTGTGCGTTGGGGGAGAATCGTCCATCCACCTCTCGGACGGAAACGGTTCGTAACTCTCGATGCTCGAAGCTCGGTTCCGCAATGCCCTCGTTCCCGCTCCCAACCCTGCGGCATAGTCGAGCACCCTCTTGCCTCCTGACCTGTTGACGTTCCTTGCGGCACCATATGCCTTCTCGTAAGTTGCAACCGTGTTTGCCCTTTGTGTTGTTTGCGATGAGGCACGGGGCATCAACCTCGCTGCCTCTTTCGGGGTTATCTCTTCCCCGTTGCGCTTCTTGACGGTAATGTCATTGGAATCAAAAACCACATAATTACGCCCCGGCCTTGCCTTCAGACCTGTTTCAAATTTAACTCCGCGAATCCCCTTGGATAAAAGATATTGAGATACTCTTTTTTCGGGATACAGTTTATCAACCTTTCCTTCCCGGTATGCCCCTTGGAACTCTTCAGCAAACAGCATTTTTGCCGCGTCATACCATTCTCCAAATGTAAGCTTGCTTGCTCCTTTAATCTTTTTTGTGAACATCGTTCCGGGCTTGTCGGTTCTTTCTCTCAACGGAACCTCGTCAATTTTGCCAAGCTTTTCCACCACTCCCTTTTGCTCCGACACGGGAGCATTCCATTCGGGAACGTCATCGGGATCAATTTTCAAATCCACTTCATATAGACTAGCCTGCCCTTTTGGTTCTGGGCGAGTGCCCGCCTTTTGACCCTCCTCAAACAATTCTTTAAGAATGTTTGGGCCTCGCTTGTTTGCCGAAAAATACAAACCCCACCCATACAATTGAAAACCCTGACCACCCCCCATGTGATCCATATCAAACTTATTAAATTTCGAGGGACTCGCATGAAACGCAGGAATGCGAATTAGACCGGGGTCTGTAGTTACGAAGGCATTGCCAACTTGTGCAACTGGTTGCTCCGGTTCCATCCGGGCACCTGACGGCATCCCAACTTCAACTGCCTTTCCTTCTGGCTTGGCCAAGGCACCATCAATCCTTTTGCTTGCCTGTGGTGAAATGTTCCGGGTGCTTGGTATCAAGTTGCCCTTGATTTTGTAATAAGGGAAATGGAATCCCTTCCGACTTGTCGGAGTCAGGTTTTGCAACCGATCAATTCTAAAACTTTTAACAACCGATGCCCTGTCAAATGATGTTGTATGATATAAATCTTTAAGCGGATTTATTCCCGCGCCTCCAAGTTGGAGGAATGCCCGAAACACATCTCGCTTGTGCTCGCCAATGCCAGTTGCTCCGGGCTTGCCTTCACCTTGATTCTTCAAGTAGGTCATCATGTCCTGCTCGAATTTTACCGTGTCATTGTTCCAATCGATGAGCTTGTACCGACCGTTGGCATCTTTTTCCGTCTTCCAGCGTGCCATCTTTTCCCCAACCATTCCGACATCAACCAATTTAACATTTAAATTGCCCTTGTCGCTCATCTCGAAACCAATCGGCTTAAACTCGCGAGAAGAAACTTCCATGTTTCCTGTCCACTTCCTCGCGTTCCGGTGCCACATTTTTGCCGTGTGCTCTTCGCTATCTAAATCGATCTCCTTCTTTGGCCTCTTCCTACCGCTTCGGCTTGTGGACAGTTGCTGGTACCACGCTTTAAAAGTTGTGCCTAATGCAATTGAGTTTTCAATTGTCTGCATGAATTCCTTTGCAGACTGACTATATGAAGCAAGTTCATAAATTTCTTTTGGCAGCACCTCCCCGGATGCAGTTACCTTCCCGTCATCCTGTGCCTTGTA
>Ga0315334_10001250_pt1 | contig 15625 bp, 17 predicted proteins | sample M150034915metaG_FD_205555 | JGI IMG/M metagenome (GOLD analysis project Ga0315334, IMG submission 205555) | Ammonia-oxidizing marine archaeal communities from Monterey Bay, California, United States - M1 500m 34915 | ecosystem: Environmental > Aquatic > Marine > Intertidal zone | place: USA... | reverse complement strand
CATCCACTTGAGTTGCGTGTTTATAGATTGCTTTTCGTGCCATCTAATTACCTTTTATAACCTTTCCGTCGCCTTTAGTTAGTGTGAAACTGACTTTCTCAGCGAATTGAATTTTATCATCCAATCCACTTCGTCCATCTGGAAATCTCATGTTAAGTTTCTCTAATAAATTAAATATCTTGCTCATTGATACTCTAGTCATGATTCTAATAACGGTTAATGGTATATTAATATTCCGTTAAGATTAGGGGTAAAAAACAAAAAAAAAAGAAAAAATGATGTGTGACTATACGCCATTCATTGTGTGATTAACATACAATGTTAATGTGTCTGTACTTGTTTTGTGGAAACTTGCTGGGCTACTAAAGTTCCAGTGAGTTAGGATTTTAGTTGCGTTGACTGGGGATGTTTGTCCAGAGTCATATATTGCTCCACCAGTGATTGCGTTGCCTGAGCTGGTATCAATTTGTGCTGTAGTCCATGTGAATTTGTATGTAACTACATCAGTTCCTGCACCAGTATTGTCGGAATCGCCATCGTTGGTTTTTGGATAGTTTGTTTCCTTTGCTTGTACTGCACCAGAGGTTGTGATTGGGGTTGTTACAGAAACATAAGTATCTGCTTTTGCTGGTGTATCAGCACTTGCTGGGTTTTGTAGGACACATGCAGCAGATGAGAACACTTCGTTTGATGCTGGTGTCTCTCCTGCTCCTTTTTTAGCGTAGTAGATATCTCCATCGTTGGTAACTATGTTTGAACCATAGAACCAGTGTTTTGTTCCATCTGCAGTTGTTTTTACAACACAGATGTTGTTTTTTGGATCGACAGAACTTGGGAGTTCATAGCCGTTTCCTTCTACTAATGTAACCATATTGGTATTTAAATAGTTATATATTTAAAGATTATTATAGTCCTTGAGGCACGTTAACTATAGCGTTTACCGAACGACTGGAATCACCTTCACTTTTTGACACATCGAATGAATCAAACTCATTTTCTCCCAATTCTATCTTTGTTATACTCTCTGGGTATCTCCATTCTACTGACTGGACTTTTAATTGTAATGGAGTGGATATACCATCTGTATCTATACTAGAATAAATCTTTTTAGTGTTATAAAATACACCCACTTTTTGTCCTATATGTAAGGAATTTACCAATGAATTTGATAATACTTCCACACGTTGATTGACATCTTTATGCCTTGCTAGATATCTAGTTCCAAAAGTAGATAAATTTATACCATCTGATATTTGAGGTACAATCATTGTTTTTGCATGTAATCCATTTTCTGCTATTGATGTGGAATCAGATTTTATCTGTTTTGAGTTATGACTAATTCCTACAAAGAAACTTGATACAAATAAAACCTTTGCTGGAGACCAGTTAATTGTACTTGATGTACCATTATATACCCTGAATGTTGTTTTATCTTCACTTATTTGAAATGCTGATCCAGATGGGAAATCACTTGATGTAAACGGTACATCATTTCCTGAAGGGTCAGTAACACTTACTATAAAATCAACTACAGCATCTCCTCTATTAGATGCAAATATTCTCCAATCTCCCCAAGAATTTGCAGATATATTTCCAGTATTATAAGAATAATCAGTTGTTTCCTGAGATGTGTTTGCTATACATTCAATATAATTTGCTGTCTGTGTATCATCATAAGAATGTTTTATCAGTTCAAAGTTACTATTGCTTATTGTATAATTTGAATCCAGATATGCTTCAATTATTAATGTTTTTCTTGGTAAAACTGTAAAATATAAGTCCTCACTTTTCATTAATATTACAAACTCTAATAAATCTATAAACAATCCACTAGCATTTAATGACCCTTGGGCATATTGAACAGGGTCGGATGAAGGATCTTCCGTGAATTTTATATATTCATCACCGTCTACAAATTCTAAAACATCAGCCAATATTTCACGGGATTTACCATCTGTATAAGCTACACCTGTTCTTGACACAGCTGAATCTGATGGATCTGATGACAATAAAGCTGGATTTATTACTATATTAAACAGTTTTGATGCAAATGCTACTGCCTTGTATTCTTTACTCATTCCTTCATTTACTTTCCACACATTTCCACCAAATTTCATTGTCATTTTTTGAGGCTTGGAAATAAATATTTTTTTAGCTTCATCGTCAGGTAATGATGTATTATAAAATCTTAGTTGTTGTGGTATAAAATATGATGCACCAGTGTCTGCCACAAACGAACTTGTGGATCTATTGTATCTTTTAAACAAGTAAAAATAATCGTGTGTATTTGCTCCGTTATCATAATCATTCAAGTCACCATCATATGCAGCAGTTCCAGTTAATGTTTGTTCCACATTATTAATAAAAATCTTAAATGTACCACCTGTCCTAGTCACTCTTAGCATTGTATCAGTGAAATTAGCTGTTGAACTGTTAGGAGTTGTTATTACGTTTGGAGTACCAGAAGTACCATCATTAACTGTTAGTTTTATACGATCATTATCATTGTCTTGTTCCAACATCAGTCCTTTATTAACACTTGAATTATCATTAAGAAAATCAATTATTGTTGATAATCCAGATGAATCATTCCATTTTAACCAGAAATATATATCAAAATCATCACTCATATCAAATACTGGGATTTTTGTATTGTCTTGATTCTCGTATTGTTTAATCATTTTTAAACCATCTTGTGAAGATGTTAAGCATTTTGTAGTGTAGTATCCTCTAAACTTTCCATTTGGTTCATATAAATCATCCAAGTCACCGTTTTTATAACAGAGTGGTATTGTATAATTTCCAGTGTAGTAGTCATCCTGTTCATATCCACTTTCATCTCTAAAGTTACCGTAAAAATTCCATATTCCTTTAAGATCATCTACATCAACGATATCCTGTATGTAAAATACCTCGTCACCTTTCTGAATTTTAGAGTTAACATCAAGTGAGAAACTCATGTTATCAACTGCTCTAGATCCTTCTCTTCTTACAATAGCAGTTTTTGGTTTATAGAATCTTCTATGTATGGCTAGTTTGGGATGTGCTGTTGATGTGTTATTTCTTCTTATTGATACTATCTTTACTTGGCTCATGTTACTGCCAACACCACATTTCCTGAATCTGTTTTACCAGATCGTTTATGTCTAACACCACTTTCTCCAGTAACAGCTCCTGACAAAGACACTTTTATTCTATGATTACCTGTTTCTGGTAAAGTTATTATTCTGTAATTCCATCCAGCAGGAGCTCCTGACTCTATTATTAATGCTGTTTCACAATCTTCACACCCTAGTTTATGAGCATCTGTAGTTCCACCAGTTGCATTATCTACCATAGAGGATGTTACTGTTTCCCACATTGCACCACCTGATTTTTTATATGTAATATAAACACCTGTAATCTCGGTTGCATCAGCACTATTTGCATATCCGTCATATGGTTTCCATAAAACTTTAATCTTTTTTGTGGTTGATTCATCAGAAATTGTTACTTTAGATGGTGTTTCAGGTACATCAGCCTCAAACATTGCAATTACATTTCCTACAAGAAATGTTAATGTTACATTCCATACAACAGGAGAAGATCCATCTACATTAAATCTCATACTTGCTATAGTTCCATCTTCAGGTTGATTTTCTATAGTTCCTAAATCATCACTCATAAACCAAATTGAATATGAATCCTGTATATTTTCTGGTATAAAATCTTCTTTGAATTGTTCCATTTCTGTAAACACATTTCTTGTATCTGTATCAACTACAAAAGCTTGAGTTGCTGCATTAAATGAACCAAAATGTGTTACATTATCTGCCAATAAAGTCCAAGATACACTCATCTGAGCACTATTTCCTTCCATTTTTACAAGTATGTTTTCTTTATGACTTTCTTCTGGTAATGGCATTGGTGATACAGGTGTGTTTACATCCCATGATATGTTGTTAAGATTTGTTACCTCATATGCAAATGAACCACTTCCTCTAGCTTCATCTTTTACTACAAATATACGTGTCATGCTCTAACCCTTCCTATTGAACTTTCTTGTATCACGTTTAATATTGTACGTTTTAGGTTATTTAAATCATTCTGTGATCCTGACATACTTTGAATGTTTATTGTTATATTAGTACCACCACCAAGTCCTTGACCTCCAGTATTGTTTAATGGTGTAACTGCTTCTCTTCCATTTTCTCCCAAAGTATATTTTCTACCTGTACTTTGACCAAATCCCACAACTGGTTCATTTAATATACCACCATCAGCACCCATTATACCACCTCCACCTTGCATGTTAGCCCACCATTCTTGAACTGATTTTGATGCACCTGCAATACCTTGACTTAATGGATTACTTATATTTGCACCTTTAAATACTTCGTCTAAAAATGTTCCATCCACTCCACCTTGACCTGTGGCATTGCCCTCTGCATCTTCCATTCCAGCAGCCTGTTTCATTCCACCTTGGAACCATAACCTAAATTCTTTTGCTGGTGGTAAGTAATCAAGGTTTTCTGCAATCATCCAAGGTAGACCACCTGCACTTGCTCCTCCACCTGCAATACCTCCTAATACACCTTTGAATACACCTTTTGCAGTTGCAACTGATAATAAATTCTTTAATCCATCCATCTTAACTTTAGGAAAGTTCATCTTTGGTAATACTGATTTTAATGCCTCAAACCCTCTTACTATACCTTTTCTTTTGAAAATATCTTTTACTCTATCCATTAATTTATCAGATTTTGTTGTGTTGGTACTATACTTTACATCAGCAGCTTGTTTAGCCAATTTTATTTTTTCAACTTCTTTAGCTGATGTTATTTTTCCGTCTGCACCATATTGTCCTTGATTTCCCTGAGGTGTCTTCTGTATAAATGTACTTCCTGTAGGTTTTGGTTTAAATGTACTACCTGTTTTACCTATATCTTTACCACCTTGTGGAGGATTAGTTGGAGTTGGAGTTGGAGGAGTTGGAGTTGCACCAACTTTTATATCCAAAAGTTTTTTTAACCAGTTTGGTACAAGTAAGTTGAATCCCTTAAATGGAGCTTGTATTATTTTACCACCTATTGTTAATGGAAATTTTATGGCAGTTTTTGCTGTAACACCTAAATATTTTAATGCTATTCCACCACCTACTAATAAAGCTGCTGTTTTCGTTAATGCTAAGACTTGTTGCTCTTCTCCATTCCAGCCAAATACGTCACCTAGTCCTCCTGCAATAAATTTACCTATTTTATCACCTAAAATCATCATTGCTGGCATATACTTTTGATAGAATGGTATAATGAATTTTCTTAACATTACAATCATAATAGGTCTCATTATCATACCAAAGAATGTTGCTATAGGTCTAAGTAACATCAAGATACCAAATTTCCAAAGTTTTAACATTTGTTGTAATAATGGTGATGATTCTATAGCTAATGTAACTCCTTTCTGTACTGCTGCAAATCCAATACCTGCTGCACCTAATCCAATACCTGTTGCTGCCATCTTTCCGTGACCACCAAACATCTTATTCCATTTGGAACTTCCTCCAAAATATTTATCGAATTTTTTAGACATTCCATCTAATAATTTTACAGATCTTATAGCACCTAATTCATCTCTAGTTTTTGCCTCCTCTTTTGAAAGTATTCTATTTTTTTCATCTCTTTTTAATGTTTGTAATCTTTGCATATCACCCACTTTTGCCTGACCCATACCACTCATGAAATTCATTGCTGTGCTAGCAATTCCTCCTCCTGCAGAACGTGACATGGTTTCCATCACACGGGCATTAGCCATTAATTTATATCTTTTTTCTAAATTAGAATTTCTATCTTTATCCATTTTTGCCTGTCTTTTCATACCTTCTTGGAATTTCTGTGATCCCTGTGCAGACATGTCAGAAATATTAGCCATTCCATCTGCAAAAGCTGATGTTAATTTATTAACACTTTCAGTAAGGTTTTTTACATTTAAATTAACCTCTATGCCTTCTGGTGAACTCATATAAACATTAACCTGTACGTCTATTTAAATTTATTCGATTTTTACGATCTGCTTCCTCGTTTTCACTTATAAGCATGTTTAGGTACGAGGTGGGCTGTTGGTCGACTTGGTCTTTCGTCCAGTAGAACTCTTTGGCGAAGTAGTAGTAGACTGAGTCGAGGTATCCACTTCTGTTCCCACGAACGTCCCCACCCACTCTTCCAAATATTTCATTAAAGGGTAGTCTTTCATGACCTCCATCATGATCTTTTGTGCTACACTAGATTTGAGGTTTCTAATTTCTGAAATATCGTTTAGAGTGAAAGGGGCTTTAGTAATCACTGCTGTTAATATTAACTGTCTGTATAGAGGAATATTAACTATAGGTTCATTAACTTTTTTTAAATCAAGACATTTATTTAGAATATTCTCCAAGTCACCGAATAAAATATCATCATCATATTCTATTGTATCTGGAGAACCTTTCCAGTCTATTTGGAATGATTTAATAGTCAATGGTATAATTTATAATAACCAGTATAAAAGCCTTATGATTACTCTTCTGCTGCTGTTGTACTTTTTGCTACTACTGCTATTGTTTTTACTTGCCAGTTAATCTCTTCAAAGATAGGTTCTGCTGGTTCTAATCCACTTATTGATTGATCTCCTAGTGATAATCCAGTACACGTAATCTCAATTTGTTGACTAGTACTGTTTTCAATAAATGTTAATTTTAATGCAGTATGTGCTGTTTCTGAATAAGCATTAGAGTTACCTGAATCTGCTTTAACTTGTTGTAATAGTTTTAGTAATAAAGCAGAGTTAATCCATGATGCTTTGAATGAACCTGTAATGTCTAATATTCTTCTGAATGAGGCAACTGCTGCATGTGAATTAAGACCATAAAGTAATTCACTGTTTTGTGCGATTGATAAATTGACATCCTGACATTGTACAACTGTAGTTCCATCTAATGTTAATTCAGCATGTGCGAATGTATAAGGAAATTCTTGTACTGGTTTTGTTGGTGCTACATGAGTTCCACTCAATGCTGTTGATGGTTGTGATTCTTGTCCATATGTAATGTCTGCTGTACATTCAACTAATCCACCTACTGCTGCTGAAATAGAAATATTATTAACAATTCCACCTTTCATTGTTCTAACAATATCTGCTGAAGCCCCATCAAATCCAACTTCTAATGCTATTGTTCTAGGTGATTTAAGATTGGCTGCTGTATTATAACTATGAGTATATGGTGATGATGATCCTGTGGTTACTGGTGCTCCCAAAAGTGCTCCAAATATCCAAGGATTTGATAGTGTAAATCCCATTGATGCTGTTCCTTGTTGTTGACCATATGCAAATTTATCTATTGTATTTGAGTTTAATTTTGCCAAATTTTGTCTATTATTGGTTAATGAAAGACTTGTTAATTTATCTTGTAATCCGAATTTTTTATTAGGTGTTGCACCTGAGCCATATCCTGTCTCAAAGTCATACATTACAAATGCATGTGCACCAGTTCGTACCATAAAATTATATTACAGATAGTGACTTATAAAGTTTGTCTATGGGTTCAATTTTCTATATCTGATTATGATTGTATGCCTATACATGTTCCTGAACATATCATTGTCATGATATGATGAAGTAGCCATTAAATCCACATAATTAGTCCTTCTAATATTAGCCTTTATAATTCTGAATATCTCATTCACTAAATCCTCATGATGTTCCAGATTCTGATATGAATGTACCTCTATCTTTACAGTAATATAGTGAAGGAAATCTTGTCCATAAAGTCCGAAATACTGTGGATCTTCATTTGTTGGGGTTAAAAGTATGAAATCTCTTCGATCATCCATAAAACCAGTTGCTCTTTCTTCCCACATGAAAGTTATGTCTGGGGTAGTTGATAAAGACCAATTATCCAATAATAGATTTTTTGTATCTGTTACTGTTGCATAGAGATTTGAAGCACCCATATATTATATAAATGTTCTCTGCTAATTAAGTTTATTGTCTAACGGTTGTCTTTTCTGTTATCTTTACGGCTACTTGGATCATTCTTCCTCTTTTTCATACCTCTGGCTGCAGTAGATGTGATTTTTCTCCAATCTGCAAGATTTCTAGTTCTTTCAGTGTTTTTAACCCTGTCTTCACTATATCGTTTGAATTTCTGTGCATGTTTGATTGTAGCAGCCTTTCCATATTTTTTCTGTCTACCTGTTGGGGTTAATCCTCTCTTATGACCTAACTTCTTTGCATATACTCCGTTAGCGATAAGAAATATAGATCTATCTATCCAGTTAGATTTAGCTTTAACCGTTTTCAAATTATTATATTGTTCCAGTTTTGTAGATGATGCCATTCCATCTTTATCATTAAGGAACCACCAAAGTATGCTTTCTATATTAGGGAATTTTGGTTTTACTTTCCATCCTGATTTAGTTTTTGTATCCTGTTTAAATTTTGGTGCTATTCCTTTCTTGGTTGTTTCTTCGCCTTTGGCAAGTTCTTTATAATCTTTTTCAACAAATATTTTAGATAATACTTCAAGGTCTACTTTGAATTGACCTAATACATCTGATAAAATATCATTTATTATTTTAAATTCAGATGTACCTAATTTTGATGCTAAAAACTTATTTAAATTACCACCAAATATATACTGTTCATTTTCAATAAATTTGTCAATCTCATGTGTTGCGACCTTCATTCTATCACCAGCCTTGTAAGGGCTAGGATGATGTTGAAAAGGTTGTCTACGTAAATTACCTCGTCCACGAAATTTTGCATCATTTTTATGATGTTCTGTTTTCATATTTGCAATTCTAAAATTACCACTAAGTAAACGTTTAGTAGGTGTTGCTGATGCCTTATAATCTATTTGTTGTATTGTCTTATCTTCATCAGGTACTTCTTTTTGATATTGTTTCCATAATCTACCACCAACACCCCATTGAGGTGTACTTTTGTATTTTTCATTTGCTGATAATCCTTTTATTACCTCTTTATAATATCTTTTTCCTAATTCTGGATCTTTTCTTATCATCCATGTGTGATATGATATTTTTCTACTATTTACACTTCGTATAAAGTTTTCATCTATACCTAATGTAAAATTTTGTTTTGGTATTTCTATTTTTTTACCAAATTCTACTCTCTCTAATGTGGTTTCTGTATATTCTAACATAAATGGAATATATGATACACCCAACTCATCAAATTTTTCTTTTATCATGGTAGTGTATTTTAATGCTGATCTATGACCTATTTGCCTAATTAATTCTAGTCTTTTGTCTCTACCTATTTTGGTTAAAAATCTAGGATCTTTACTATTAAATAATTGTGAATTAATTCTGTTTTGTATAACCTTATCTTGTGCTGCCTGTAGTTTTGCAGCACCTCTTTTAATTGCAGGTAGAATACTCTTATGTTTTCTTGCCATTATGGAATGAAGAATACTTCTCTACGATTGTCAACACAGTTCTCTATATCTGCTCTCCAATCTGATTTAGAGCCTTCAAAGCTAGCCCCATCTCCTCCTGTTGGAAGTATGTCCATTCTAAAACTAGAGTTTAAGAGATCTATTGCTGTAAGCTTAATACACGCATCTCCAATATCCAATGGGACGTCCTCATCTCCATAACGATAAGTGACTCTTACCCTGTGTTTTCTGATAATTGTAAATATGTAACCTCTAAGGAATAATTTGCCGTAAACTGGTTCAAAGTCATGCCATTGTGCATCATCTATTATGTCAGTATAGGTACTTCCTGCACCTTCCCATACTTCTATTTTATCTCCTTCTGATGAATCAAAGTCTCTACAATTTCTATGTTTAAGGAAAAGTGGTGTACCCCATCCATAAGTGTATAATAATGGTAAATCATGAACCTCTCGTTTAATCTGTTTATTTCTTCCAAAAGTATGACCTATACGTCTGTCAAGTTCCTCTTCTTTTCTGTTTATAATTTTCTCGACTTGAGCCTTGTTTGGAGTAGTAGTAGCAGTGATAGGAACACGAAGAAAATCTGAGACATCTGCTACACTGCAATAAGTTACTGCCATGAATATATAAATGTTTGTTCTTATTTAAATATTATTAAATATTCTGCATCGCCAGTTATATCTGCATAAATACCTGCTTCAAAACGTCTATTTATATTACCTAGATCTTGAACTGCTTCACCATATACGGTAAATTCAACTGCTGCACCAGTAACAATACCATTTTTTAATTCTATTTTAGAACCAGATGTTCCTGCCTTTGTTACTTTGACTCCAACAATAACACCATGTGCTCCTTTTACTACTCCGTCAGAGTTGACATTAGCGACATTATGGTTTAGTTCTACCATGAATCTTATTCATCTAAGTCATATATAAACATTATTAAAAAAAAGAAAAAATGGTTAGAAACCAATTACTCTAACACGAATAGTCATACTATTGACTGCTGTATCAGAAGCATCCAATTCCTCAAGGGCTACAACTGTTGCTGTAGCACTTGTTGGTGTGTGACCATAAGCCTTAAATTTACCAGTGGCTGCTGCTCCAGCTGCTGCTGGGGCATATTGTAAAAGTAGTCCTTTGTTACAATGAAGTATTTCTGCTCCAATAACAGTGCTAATTCTACCACCCAAAGAAAGATCGACAGTATTACCATTAGTAGCATAATTGTCAGATGCACCATAGGTAACATCAACAATGGTTGACTTTAATTTGGAAGTCAGTTCGGCTTGTATGGATAGTGTCTTTCCTGTAAGACTTTTATGGTCGGCATTGTGTGCGATTGTGATTGCCATGTAATGAATAATAATTAATTATATATAAAGTTTAGTATAAAAAAGTGGTATTTCTACCTATTTTACATCGAAGAATATCTTCTGGTTATCGCTGCCTACATCGATTTCAATATAATAATCGCCTGTTGTTTGGTTTGTTGGAATACTCCAAGCCCATGCAAGTACGGTATTATCTCTGACTTCGATTCTTCTATCTTTTATTTCATCGTTAGTATCATCATTCCAAATCTCATAATAGAGATAATTGGCATCTGAATCTATCGTTGCATAAAAGTAGACAATTTCACCTTGGTCAAATCTATCTTCTGCTTCTTCACCATCACTGGTGTAGAATGTTATAATTTCATCGCTGTTAGAACTTGTACTAACGACTGGAACAGTCTCTAGTAGTTTGATTCTATTATCCAATGAAACTATTGTTTGGCTTTGTTGGTTTACCCTGTTCTCCAATTTGACAAAATTAACTTTTAAGGCAGAAATATCTTTAGATTCTTCTGCCACTTGTGTCTCCAAGGAGTTCCATTCACTTGAATGGGTTATGGTATCTTTTACAAATTGCTTGTTGTTCAACTCTAATTGAGTACTTACAATACTTTCAAAATCAAATTCTTCGGTATCTGGTACTGGATTATAAGCCAATGCAACAATTAATGCAATAATTGATAATCCACCAATAGCATATACTTTGTATGTCATTACCCCATCTAATATTCATCTCTATATAAATGTTATTATGTTAATTAACTGTTAATTAACCTATATTAATCAATATAATGATATATCTATAATAAAGTGTTAGCTAAGGCGTGAAAAAGTTAATTAAGTTAATTAAGCTAAGTTAATTAAGTTTTTAGAAACCAAAGGTTAAGGGAAGTAAAAAAAATAAAAAAAAGGTTTTTTGGTTCGACTAGAGTTTAATATCTCTAATTTTACCTTGTGATTTGAAGTGACGACAAACAGTTTCACCCATTGTTCTGTAAACACCTTTCTCAACGAAAGCGTTGTTCACGAATGGATAAGCTGGTGTTCTACGTGTTGCTTCATAGTACTCAGTTGGGATTGCGACTTGAATTCCAATTCTTGGATATCCGTAACCTTCTGCATCAGAAGTATCTAATGCAAATAGTCTTCCTACCTCGTTGCCACCACCTGATGGGGCATCTTTGGATGGGATGAATGGGATACCATAGATAGAATCTACGTGAATTCCGACTCCAGTTCCTTTGAAAGTTTGGATACCGTTTACATCGACTTGTACTAATGCTTCACCGTAAGGGTTTGGAATACGGACTGAAGGCATGTATAAGCCTTGTATTTCGGAGTAAACTTCGTGGGAACCTAGGAATACGTTTGGATCTTTACCTGCTGCAATTCTAATCTTTCGTAAGAAAGTTCTTAGAGTGTCGTCAGTTAAAACTCCGTCTGTTCCTATTGTACCTGATGCTGATTCCACAGTACAGTCAAAAGTACCACTATTACCATCTCTGTCAATAGTTGCATTTGCTGCCCAAGGATCGTACATACCATCATAGGAACCACCTAATGCATCTTCTTCAGCATCACTTGAAATGATTCTGTCGAGAGATTCAAAATTGGTTGTACCTGCGTTGTTTGCACTTGCCCCTGCTGCTTCTGTTTCAACATCTGCGAGCAACATTCTATTCATGAATTCTTTATGCTGAACAGCCATGTATAATCTGAGTGAGCCTAAGCCTCCCCAAATATCGTCTTTACTGTGAGTTGCGAGCCATTCCATAACTTCAGATGCACTGAATGGCAACTGAGCAGTTTTTGGTCTAACGTCGATCTCTTGTAAAGTTGGCTTTACGGTTTCAGCAATATTTCCACCTTCAGCAGTACCACCTAGTGCAGTATTACCTTGGTTTGTATTCAAAGTTGGTTTGGCAGTTATTGCCCTCCAACCAGATTTGTCCCAAGGAACTTTTGGTAAAATACCAAAAGCATTTGCTTCTAAGTTGAGTTGAGCCCATGCATATGCACCAAATATAGCGTTGAAAACGCCAGATGTTGATGTAGTTACTGGACTATCAGCTTTTCTGATTAGGTTTCTATTCTGTCCATAATAGAGTGCCTCTAGTTCGTCAATAGTTCTGATTTGAACCATTAGAACCATGCCTCCTCTTGTGTAGGAGTGTAGTAATCACCTTTCAAAATCTTTTGTGCAACAACGGATAAACCGTCGAAACCTTCACTTCTTGCATCTTTTAGAACCATATTCAATTCAGTTTGACCTGATTTGTTTATAGTTTCAATAGATGAAGTTGGTCTTGGGGTCTCAGTGGTGAACTCAAAGTTAGTTTTCTCAGCTTTCTCTTGCATAACAAGGTCTGCTGGATCTTTCTTTGTATCATCTGTCTTATCATCGTCTAATCCTGCTTGCACAGAATTGGATTGATAAGTGTCTGGGACTTTGACGTCTTCACCAATTCCTTCATCATCTGAAGTATTTGGTAAATCTAGTTGGGTCTCTGGTTTCTCTTCAAGAGCTTTTGAAACTCTTTCGTCGAGTGCTGCCAAGGATTCTGATTGTGCTTTAACGTGTTCTGTCAAAGTAGAAAGTGTCTCAATCAATGATTGGTCAAAAGATTTTTTAGCATCTTCTTTCTTTTCATCTTCTTGTTCTTCTTTCTTGTCGTCGCTTGTTTTTGCGATTTCTTCGATAGTCATGTTATTACAGATTCTACTATATAAGACCTTATAAAGATTATGTAAACATTTATATTACTGGTGTTTGTGCTCGGTACAACCTCTAGCATCACCAAGGTCGTCTTTAATCTTCTTTAGTTCTTGTATTTGTGTGTGTTTCTCAAGTGAGTAATTGATTGCTTTAACTCTTTTAGTGTATATTGCAATTTTGATGTTTGCTGCTCCTTTATCTTCAAATCTTTCAGGTTTATCTTGAACAATATTAATATCATTAGTTTCTCCACTTCCTTGAAAATGTGGATCTAAACCACCTCTTACACCTCCAACTTGGTTTGCAGTTGTGTCACCTTTCAACTTACGTCCAGATGATGCTTCTCTTCCCACGTTCTGATTATACATAGAGTGTATATCTCCACCTGCATCTGAATGATCTCTACCTTTAACTTCATCATCTTCTTTTTCTTCATCTTCCTCTTTTCTCTTCTTAGGGTCATCTTCTGTAGCACCTTGACCACCTAATTGATCGTTGCCTGCCTCTGTCTGATAACCTGATTTATCAACTTCATCATCAGATAAATTATGATGTTCATCAAATGCACCTGATAATCTTCTTATATCGTTTTTTGGAGCAGTTGGTAATTCATCTTTATGTACAAATGAACCTACAATTTTCTTTGCTGATTCTTCTGATTTACCTTCAGCTATCAATGCATCTACTTTTTGTTGGAATGTTTGTGATTCGTTTAGGTCTGCATTATTTCTCATAGACAATCTATCTCCAATAGAAACCCCTGATTGTGCTTTATAATCTGCTCTTTCTTTTCTTTCAGCACTTATATTACGTCTTTTTCTTGCAGGTGCAGCTGCAGCTTCTTCTGGTGTTCCATATTTTTTTCCATTAGCACCAACATATCTTGTATCAGCAGTTGCTACTGCTGGTTTGGTTCTTTCCACTTTTAAATCTGAACCAAATTGACTAGTTGGTTTTGATCTTTCTACTTTTTCAACTTCTTCTGATTTTTCTACAAAACATCCCATTTGTGTACATCTGATAATCATTTTACCGTCATCTCTCATCTCTGTATTAAAAGTAGCCTTTGCAATAGGGTTATAATCTGTAATTACAGCCATTGGTACTGCTGGATCCTTACACACTGCAACCTCATAGTGTTCCAAATTGGATAAAGCATATGCCATAGAACCGTCTTTCATCTTCATTGGTGTTCTATTAGAACGAGTTGCACCACCAAATGATAATCCTTTATATTCCTTGCTTTTGATTTTATCCCAAATAACGTTATCTAATTCATAATTCTTAAAAATTTTACCTGTAATTTTAATGGCTGCCAAATCATCACCATCTTCATTTTTAACTACTGTTTTAGAATAATTAATACCTTTCCCTATGATTCTATTACTATGAGTGTCACTAATTGGTGCTCCTCTATCCATCCAAATTGGTAATACTTTGTATAGTTCATCAACAATGGTAACTTCACCCTGTTTATCTTTCATTTGAACAGTGAGTAATCCTTCAAAATATCTTTCGTCAGAATTGATAGATTCCATACTCTTTAAAGAAGTTGTAAGCTGGTTGAATTGAATTATTTCTCCCATATATAAAAACATACTATATCCCTAATAAAGATTATTATGGTTAAAAAAAAGATAAAAAGGTGAAAATTGCAGATTAACTTGCAACTTTCTTTGCTTTTGATACAGCATAGTCTACTGTGAAACCTGCTGTAAGACCTATCAATGCTAGACCTAACGGTTCTAATCCTGACAGACCTATAGTTTGTGCAATAGCCAAACCAGCAAAACCAGATACAATTACTGCACCAAAGAATTTTTTGATGTCATAAGGTTCTTCAGAACCTAAAAATCCTCTAACGGTGTTTAGTACTGCACCTGCTACTGTTGCTGCTACTACTACTAATAATGGGTCGACCATAACGGTTTTAAAAACTGATTGTATATAAGGTTACTTGTTTTCTCTTAATAATTCCTTGACTAGGTCATTAAGTTCTGAATCCACAGGTTCATCTGGATGTAGCCTGTTTGACTGTCTATCTACTGCTTTAGCTAAAATAATTAGAGTTCTTCGTAATTGTTGAACTGTTTCACATAAATCCTTTTGAGTTGCACTCATTTTCCTGAAAAATGTG
>Ga0315334_10001249_pt1 | contig 15629 bp, 10 predicted proteins | sample M150034915metaG_FD_205555 | JGI IMG/M metagenome (GOLD analysis project Ga0315334, IMG submission 205555) | Ammonia-oxidizing marine archaeal communities from Monterey Bay, California, United States - M1 500m 34915 | ecosystem: Environmental > Aquatic > Marine > Intertidal zone | place: USA... | reverse complement strand
TCAACTCTTCGAAATCAAAAAACACACCGAATGGATTACTCGTATGGAGTTTTCACCCGACGGTGTACTGCTAGCAACCGGCGACCGCAACGGCGGACTACACGTCTGGGAAGCGTTTACCGGTCGAGAGTATCTGACACTCAAAGGTCATTCCAAACGCATTACAGGTATCTCCTGGCGGGCGGATTCAAATATTCTGGCAACCAGTAGTGAAGACGGTAGCGTTCGACTCTGGGAAATGGAAAATGGAAGCCAAGTGAAAACATGGGGGGCTCATGGGGGTGGCGTTTCAAGCCTTGAATTTGCTCGTGACGGGCGTCTAGTGACCTGCGGGCGCGATCGTGTGACAAAAGTCTGGGACCAAGCTGGCGCTCAACAACGAGCCTTCCCTGCATTCTCTGACATTGCGATGGAATGCTCTTTCTGTGATGAAACCAATCGCGTTATCGCTGGTGATTGGAACGGGAAAATCAACGTCTGGAAAGCAGATGACGGTGTACTAGTCGGTGAACTTGATTCGAACCCTCAACCTTTGGAAACTCGACTCGCAACTTCAACGACTGCACTCGCTGCTGCCCAAACAAAACATAAACCATTAGCCGACAACGCCGCAAAAACCAAAGCCAATATGGATCTAATCAAAAAGAACTTGGCAACAGCTATGCTGCAAATGGAAACTGCTAAGAAAACATTAGCAACCGCTCAAAGTCAAATCACAACCTACGATACATCGACGAAATCGTTGGATGCTAAATACAAAACCCTGACGACACTCGCGACCAAAACTGCTCCCGTTATTCCTGGCCTTACTGAATCAGTAGCGAAAGCTAAGGCTGCGGCCGCAACGAACACCGATGACAAAGAACTTGGAGAACTCACTGCCCAACTAGAAGCTGCACTGACTACGCGAATCAACGACTTGAAAACCACACAATCAACCGCGGCAACAACCAAAGCTGAACTCACTACGGCTCAGCAACAACTCGCAACCGCTCAAAAACTTAAGGTCGATTCGACAACGAATATGGCTAATGCCAAAAAGGACATGGACACAATTGGGGCGACCGTCAAGCCGGCGGAAGACGCAACGACCGCCGCCGCAAAACTGGCCGCTGAAGCACAAGCAATCGTCTTGGCGAGCCAACAACAAGTGGACTACTGGAATAGCGAAATCGCTTTCTCCAAACAACTTGGGACGCTACACACGAAACTCGATGCCGCCTATGAAACGTTGGCCACCCAACATCAAACTCACGCGGAACTTGGCGGAACGGCCAAAGAAGCACAAGCGACATACAATACCGCCAATGCAAAAGTCACCGCGGCCGACACGACAGTTGCAAACACGACGAAACGTGTGACCGCTGCGACAGCAACTCAAGCGGCCGCGTTGAAGATTCAACAAGCTGCTGAAAAATCTCAAACAGATGCGGTTACCAATTCAAACAACTTAAAAACCGCTGTCGTGGCATTGGGAATTGCGGTTACCAAGGCAAACGAAGCGGTCACTAGCACCGGCGGTGATAAAGAATTAAAAGCTGCTGCTGACGTGTTGAAAACGCTTACCGACAAGAAAACTGCTGAATTACCGGTTGCCGAGAAACTAATTGTAACTCGCAAAGCTGAATTAACAGTAGCACAACAAGCGTACGCTGCATCTCAGAAAGCTGTCGTCGATGCACAAACCGCCTTGGCCGCTGCAAAGAAGGTTCAAACGGAAGCGATTGCTGCGAGAAAGCCTCCCGCAGACGCCTTAGCTAAAGCCAAGGTCGCACTAGCCGCTGCTGCTAAGGTGGTTGCTGATTCCACCACAGGTATCGACCAAATCCACCAACAAGTGGTAACCCTACAAACAGCTAAATAGGCACCGTGATAACACGTTAGCGATCAAAAGTCATTCGTGTCAATTGGTGCTAATCCATCGTCCCTTGTAGCGTCAGAACCAAATTCCTACCGCCCGCACGATCACGGTGCTCTGCTAGGTAGATGCCTTGCCATGTGCCCAGTAGCAATCGCCCCTTGCAAATTGGCACCGACACGCTGGCTCCGAGCAAAGATGCTTTTACGTGGGCGGGCATATCATCAGGTCCTTCGAGCGTATGAATATATGGGAAATTTTCTGGGGCAATCGCGTTGATCGAAGATTCCAAATCAACTTGAACATCAGGGTCCGCATTTTCATTGATCGTTAAAGAGGCCGATGTGTGCTGAATAAACACGTGCAATACACCAATATCGATTCGACCTAACTCCTCAATCTCTTGCTCAATCAAATTTGTGATCAGATGAAATCCACGATGTTTAGCAGGTATCGTTATCTTTCGTTGTACCCAAATCATTACCATCTCCTATTCATTTCTAAGACTCGTCGCTCGTTGGTGGTTGTTTGCTAAATCATAGCCAATTGACGTCTTTTTCCCTCACAATTCACCCAATACCAATCAAATATCAGTAGTTTTCGCATTATCTGTAAAAAAAACATTTTTTTTTATTGACTTAATAGCAGTAAAGCTAATAATAGGACACTCCACGAGAATAGTAAACTTTGAGTGAGCGGTTTAGTGCGTGGTACCCTCTACCACTTGTACCGAATCCGAAAAAATAGATAAGAAGATTAAATACTCTCCACTTAGTTCGCTAGCATTGACGCTACGTCTATTCTCCAACAACTCGACAGCTATCAAACGCACTGTTTTCCATTTACTTGAACGAATCGTTGTTATTCTACGTAATATTAACGTGCGTCAAGCCAAATGGAAGCTACCCTTTGTTTGTTGTCATTTAACACTTTTTTTGAAATAAGGTATTAAGCAGATGTCAGAAGTACGAAATGTATTTGAGGCGATCCTCAAGTACGGACATGATGAAGATTTCGCTCCTATTGAAGGCGATGAATTCGAAGCAACCAATGCACCAGCTGGATCAGATGAAAAAATCGCGATCTTGCGGCGGCGTGTAGAACAGGGTACACCCCTGTGGCACCTTAATGATCGCCATGATTATAGTGGTCTAACGGGAGCCATTCGCCCACGCGAATAATGCTGGCATATTTGTCATCACAAACAATAAACCCCCTGTTCGTACAATTGCGAACAGGGGGTTTTTATTGAGTTAATTAGAACCACTACAAATCCGGTACCATATATCCACCACATATGTGAATTTGAGCTAAGTCATCAATCCAGGCATCTACTAGTGTTTTGATATTTGCATTCGCATTGAGTTGTGTCACAGCATCAAGTGTACGGTCAATACAGGCAATAATTGTTTCTTCGTCACCTCTCCAATTCTGCAGCATCGTTGTCACAGTCGATTGAGCGATCTGGTCTGCTGAATATTCAACTCCCGTTCGTTGCAACAACATCAGATGGAACACTTTCAGAATAACGTCTGCGGCTTGTTGAAAACACTCACGTTGCGCGGAACTGTCTTTGGGGGCACTAACGTACGATTCCACCACAGAGGCTAAACGCTGGGGTGTTTGAGAAAACACTGGCAGCAAATCACACACCTCTTGCCGCAACTCCACCAACTTGCCATCCACTGCACCTAAGGCGACTTCAACACTCCCGCCCGCAAGACTTGCCAACACCCTTGCTTGGTCCTCTGTCTCGACAGCGCCGTTATCGAGCAACACTTGCTTAACTTGTTCATCTGAGAGTGTTTGAAATAGTATGATTTGGCAGCGGGAGTGAATGGTTGTCAGGATTTGTTGAGGATTGCTGGCAATCAGAATCAATACCGAACCTGCCGGTGGCTCTTCTAGTGTCTTCAATAATGCATTAGCCGCTTCGTCTTGCATACAATCGGCATCGTCGATTATGGCAATTTGACGACTCGCTTGAGCCGGTTTCAAATTCAACTGATAGCACAGCCCCTGATAGTGCGTCGATAAATCACTCGATTGAATATCAAAACCCGGTGTCATCGCTGTTGGATCTGCTCTTGAAGGTGGTGACGGGTGCTGCTCCAAGTCTTGATTGCTTTCATGAGCAGTAGATTTCTTCCCACCAACCAACTGTGCCTTGATAATAGATCGTTTTCCATGAGCTCGATCCACGCCAATTAGATGCAAATCTGGATGCGTGTCGGCAAGAACTTGTCGGCACGCCGGACAATCACCACACGGTTGCAACTGGGCCGTATCGTTCTGTTGGCAGAAAAGCGATTGTGCTAACTTTAAAGCGAACTTGCGTTTGCCAATTCCGGTAGATCCTAAGAACAAAAAACTTGAACCCAACCTGCCCTGTTCAAGGTTGCAGCGAAAAAAATCAGCTTGTTTGTCATGTCCGACAATTCCCTGCCAACTCATCTAAATCAAATGCTCCGTGATGGTAAGTTCAATCGTGCTGCGGCAACCTGTTGGATTTCCGCCTGAATTTCGTCGATCGTTCGATTCGCATCAATTACCTGAATCTCGTCAGGATAACGTGCCGCTTCCTGAAGAAACCCCTGCCGTACGCGTTCCATATAGCCTAACCCCTGGGACTCAATACGGTCTAATTCGCGATCCATTCTATGGCGCGCCGCTGTCACATCCATGTCGAGTACAAATGTTAGTGCTGGCCGAATGCCTTGTGTTGCCACTTCGCCAACTCGGCGTACCAACTCAGGGTCCAATCCACCAGCATGGCCTTGATAAACAATATTTGCTAATAAATACCGATCACACACCACTAACTTTTCCTCAGCCAGTGCCGGCTTAATAATCTCCTCAACCAACTGAGTACGAGCTGTCATATACAGAAACATTTCGCTGCGACGGTCGATCGCCATATCATGTTTTTGCAATAATATATCACGCAATGCATCGCCAAGGGCTGTGCTTCCTGGATCTCGGCAAAAGACGTATTCACACCCCAGGCTGCTCAGCCATTGTGTAAAAAGTTCGATCTGAGTAGATTTCCCAACCCCGTCAGTACCATCAAAACTAACAAACATGTATTAGTTAATCCCCTGTTGCATGCGTGCATAAACCAACACTGTTTTAACACATCTAGGGCGCCATGAGAACTATCTACGAGCATTCACGTTTAAAAGGAAAAACGCACAACGTACGCCACTTGTCTAAATATCAGATTCTGAGGTCGGTTTCGCCGGCGTTGGTAGCGCGGGGCTAAAATCTAATACCGGTGCAGAAGGCAATGTGGGCTTATCAGATTTGTCCTCACCTTCACTTCCACCAGCATCGTCAATAGCATCAGCAGCGGGTTCCACTGCATCTGCTAAATCTTGCGTCGCAAGTGTTTCCAACGTTCCGCGGCTAATCACACCGGGACGAGTAAATCCATAATCTAAATATCGGCTCGCATCACGTTGGCGGGCACGATCCATCGCATCCGCATATGCTTTACCAGGCCAGGCACCTTCGGATAGCTGAATATCGTTATACTCCAGTAGTGTTCCCTTGCGGAAATGAACGTCAGCGATCGCTTTGGTGTAAGCACCCAATACTCGGTAATAATCTGTTTGAGCTTGAGCGTGTCGTCGTTGTGCTTGCAAGACCTGATCAAGCGTTGTCTTACCGCCTTTGTAAAGGGCCACAGCTGAATCAACTTCTTTCTGTGAAATTGCCCAACGATTGTAATGCAATTGAGCTTGGCGATGATTGTAGTCCAAATTTTTCATAGCCGTTGCTAATAAGTGTGATGTATTGAGCTCCATATCATCCAAGCGAACCATATCACGTTTCAGATTAAGTTGAGCGTTGCGGACAGCGGCGAGTTCTTGGCGAGCACCAATTCGAGGTGGCCTAATATCAATTCCAATTCGCAGTTCTTGGTGATTGCCATCGGTTAATCCCTCCCATGCCGTTGAACCCGGAGCAACAAATTTCAAACCATTTGGTTCCGCGCTAATGAGTTCGTCGCCATAACCTAACCAACGATATAAGGCAACTAAGTTAACTTGTGGTAAGGTATTATGTCGTGCGAGCTTTAACTCCAATTGGCGACGTTTAATGGCCCATTTTTGCTGTCGTAATTCCACACTTCGCAATAACGCTTCTTCATGCGATTCTTGCCAATCAAACACTACCTTAGCTTGGGTTGGCTCTTGAGATGGCCGAATGACGCGTCCGTCGGATGCCGTAAGTCCCATCAACCAACGTAAACTTTGTTCTGCCCGCATCAAATCATTCCAAGCTGTTTCAACCTGAGCTTGGAAGAAAAAATATTGCTCCTGAGACTGGGCTTCAGCTTGGGCTGTTTCAATACCACCCACGAACTTTTCGTAGGCTATTTTCCATGTGACCTGTGCACTATCTCGAGCAATACGACTGGCTTCGAGATTGCGGTAAGCTGTATACAAATCCCAATAGGTATTCTCGACATCCATCACCATATTGCGAACACTTGTTTCGAATATAGTAAGGCTCACATCAGTGTTTATTCTGGAAATCATGACTGGAATACGATTCACCATCGTTCCATTACCTCGCAGTAACGGTTGCGTAATCTCGCCTTCAATTGCGGTAAACCAATCTGAAGGCAACGCTCGCCCAAACCCTCGATTGTTGGCATCATAGATTGTTTGGTTTCTAAGTGTAAACTGAGTGCCTGTGGCGGCCCGCTTGGTCAAGGCGACATCAATGGTGCCTAAATCTTGCTTGAAATTGACCGGTGAAAATCCGAAATCGCTATCATTCACATTCTGAGGTCGGTCCGTCTTCTGCCAAAACATACTCGTTGTGAATTGAGCGTCGAATGCGGAAAGAGCCGCTTGTACGCCGCTTTGCGGATCCGTCTCAAAAATCGCTGGATCGTATACTGTCGCGGCACCTGCTGTTCGACCTGACAAACCATCGGCAAAGCCAAAAGGTGTAACGGAACCTAGGTTGCGAATAACTTTGCTGTTCTTGAGTGCGGTTTGTACCACTTCCTGAAGCGATAACTCCCACGGTTTATCAAAATCTGGTTTACTTAGCGAAATAGGCGCACGCGTCTGAGCGACTTCTGTAATTGGTTGATGGTCAAGATCCGGATATTCAATTTTAAGCTCACTATCGACGTAGTGGGACAATTCGCCACGTTCACGTAAATATGACGTTTGTGATGCAGTGCACCCAGTCAGCATACTAATTACGAATAGTAGCCATAATGTGGGGCTAAATTGATGTTTGACAGTCGAGGGCACAATTTTACCTAGCGATAACAGCACAAATATAAGGTTCCATTATTTTCTGATTCGACATACCGAATCAGTTGATATATGCCCCCCCTGCATAACCATCTACTGTAAAACAGGTGCAAAATATGCAATCCGTAACAGTTTTGCGTTAAATGGTAGAGCTGAAATCGTCCGTGATATTGAGAAACTTGTACCAAAACACTGATAGAGCTTAGTTTTTGGTATTTGATTGCCACAGAATTTTAGAGATACATTCCGAGAAAACCGCCTGCTTCATCCGATTCAGAAGTGATTTTTTCAATGCGGTCACGCGTTTCTTGTAAGTCTCCAGCAGCGATATAGCGATCAAACTCGATTTTCACAGCTTCTCGCACACATTTCTCAAACCATTGCACAATTGGCTGGGTTAACCAATCACAAACGTCACCCTCTAATTGAACCTGTAAATCAACTCGTTTCGTTTGATCATCACTTGGGTTGGTGAGCACGGTTCCCTCAAATGAGAATTGTAGCATTCCAAGTTGTGCGTCATTGGTTAGGTGGTAAACGGCTTGCCCCGCGTACAAATAATAGGTATTAAATGCACCATGCCGCTCAATAGCCAATTTCACTAGCTCACAGCGACGCTGATACTTGGGTGAGGCGTCTAACGGAGCATCCACACGCCCAACGCTACGCAACGGGAGACAATCGAACGATATTTCAACCCATCTGTCCATCACACTCGCAACCTATATCTAAAGAGAGTACCTGTGACCGTTAAGATACCACTAGCGATACATGTTCGCCACATAAGACCGGCACAAAACATATGCATTCCGGATTGAAATACTACCCGCACCGCGGCCTAGCTAACATTCGGAAACAAACTCCTAACCCTATTCGCTCGGCTTACCTAGATTGTAAGACAACATTAGCCAACCATTATTTGCGCCGAGTTGCTGTAAAATAAGATTTCCAGCATTCTCCCATTGTCCCGGTAGTTTGATTCCACCTTGGCCAACAATGTCATCTTTAAACAGAGCATTGAATTTCTTGCTCATTACGGTTTTTGTAGCAACTTGAATGGCCGTCAATGTTTTGCGGGCAAGAAAGTCAACTGCCACATCACCATCACGTTGTAACCGCATTCCAGTCTCCGTCTTTTCGACATTATATGTCGCAGCAATTCGAATAGGCTCCTTAATCAATCGTTTACCGTCACGAAACTGCTGCCCTTGAATAGCGATTACAATTTGCTGATTGCGAAATCCAACGCTAATCGGTTGTGTATTAGAGAATGTTATAGCCCAACTCTTTTTGCCCGATCCGGTTTTCAATTCATCCGGAATTTCCGCTCCAAATCGAGTCATATGTTCAACCAATTTCTCGTCGGTCAACTCTACACCACCAAGTACAACTTCGGTAAAGTTGCGCACAAACGACTCGTGTAACCTCAACGACACATCTGTATTCTTATTCAGCGCCGGCGGTTCTGAGGACGCAGCAAGCTGATAACGACCAGTCTGTAACAGTTGTAAATTGACAAGCTCTTTAGTCGACGATGTATTGAACTGCTCGGGAAATCCACCTCGCCGGAGCAACGGATCACGGATTTTGGTTTTGTATCCGTCGATGATATCACTAAGCATTTCTAATACATTGGCATCCATTTCCTTGGTCACGGAATCCACCGACAACTGAGATGCTGCCTCTTCATTATCCGACCGACCTTTAATAAACTTCGTTTTGGCAATGGACTCATAGGCCGATGAAGGAGCATCAATACTACCTAATTCAAGCTTGGTTGTTGCTTTCGCTGTTGCCGGAGAATTTGTGAAACCGTTCTTATCAAACGATATTCTTTTTTCTGCATGAACTGTCGTTGTTCCGTTCGTGTTCACAGTCACACCTGATTTTTCTGCTACATTTTTGCTTAAAATCGTGCCATCCATCATCACATTAATCGTTGCCCGCTGACTGTTCTCTGCTAACGCAAATGAGACTTGCCCCTTCATCGTTGCCACTCCCTTTACAGGCACACCCTTTACGACCTGTGAAATATTCTGAGTCTGATCGACGATTCGTTTTTCACCGGAAGATATTAGATGTTGAGATATATGCAAGAAAATATTGGGTTGGAGAAAATGGTAACGAACTTCATTACGTAGATTTGCTACCTGTTCCGCTCGTTCGAGCCAGCCAATAACTCGCCCTATTTTCCACGCATTTTCGTTGTCCGGTGTTTCCAAATAGTTTGTCAAGCTCTCAACGAGACGAGTAACTTGGACTTCAAACATCTGCTCACTCTTGGTGTTATTGGTAAAGTAAATTGCATTCATATATGCCCGCAATGTCGTACGTAGCTGAATAAACTCCGATTGCTCTAGTCCTTCGACATCCGGCCCAAAGAATCCCTTTAACGACCGATCCAATATCTCTAAATTAGGATCAGTCTTGGCTAATTCTGCCAATAATCCGTCCCAATGGATTTGGGAATTCCAATCAAAATCTCCACCCTTGGTCTTTAAATAGGAAGTTAGCTTTCCAACTGCTGTATCAAGTGCCTGCCGATGAGCGGAAACCTGTTGTGATGTTAACGCTACATATTTAGGTGGATTAGATTTGAGCTTCGTCAGTATCTGCTGCAAATTCAAAGAAGGCAGCGCCTGAACCCAACTCTCCAACCCTTGTCGTGTCTGTTCTGCCAATAACTTATGCTTTTTAGACAGCCCTGGAAGAGCACTAATATAATGATCGCGAATAGCAATGATTTCTGATTTTCGAGCTGCCTTACCTTTACTTAAAACAGCGCTGAGCTGATCGTAATCCAGCGCAGACTTTAATTCATCTCTCCAACGGTCCTTTTTTTGCACGTCGATTAACCGCCGTGAAGTTGATTCTGTTTGCTTGATGGCGTCAGCAAGATCATCCCCTGTCGCACTTTGTGGACCGACAAAACCCACCACTAACAGTATCAAACCATACGATATTTTCTCAGCTACTCTACGCGTCATTCTTATACTCCCAAAATCCTTTTTGTATATGATCCTATAAAAGATCGATCGGCTCTCGTTCATTACATCCAACACATTGAAATTTCAACATGTAACGCTCGTTAGGCTGTGAATCTTTCATCTACAAACAATTCAACACCAAACCGCACAGTATTCTTTCCCAGATTACCGATTTCCGCAAGTTCAACTTAGCTATCAAATCCCCCTGAACTAACTGTTTTCCTTATTTTATTTGATAATAAGGCGAATTCGCCTAAAACTCGTCTTACCTCCCAATGCCCTTTTCACGAATAATACGAATGCTGTTTTTCTTTATTTTTTCCTCTCCTCCACCAACACAACGCAATGTGCCAGGCAACACCATCCAAAACTGAAAATATACCTTTGCGGTTACTCTTGAACAACATCTGCTGTTTAGCGTTAGTGGTTTGTCTTACTGTGTTTGCTGGATGTTCACCGTGGCGTTTTCCAAAAATTGATCCCAGTGGTGCTCGATTATTTCAACCAGAACAATCGACCACGATTACACATCCCTTCCGCGATACCGAACAAGTAGGAAACTTCCCCAACCCGTTCCCGAAGCCCGCCTTTGAAAAACCTGCGCCACCGGCGTCATTTGCAGATTCTGAAAATAAATTCAAATCACAACAAACACCATCAGCAGTAGCAAACCAAGCAACACGCCCAGGCAGTTTGTGGATATCGTCAAAAGCAATAACCGCACCCGTGGGCAGCGCCGTTGTTCTTAAAGCAGGTCTACGAGGTCGAGAAGGCAAGCTACGAATTGGGCGAAAGTTGGAATGGACGATTGCACCAGAACCCGCGGGTAGTCAGGCAAGATTTGAATCTGCCGGCGGTGGTAATCCCAATGGCTTTCGCTGGTTATTCCCAAAATATGGTAACCAAGTAACGGACACCTACGCCCACACGATCTCCGCGGAACGCGCTGAACTTGTCCACAATGACACCACGACTCTTATGGACGATGTCACCGTATCACGTGGAGAAAGTTGGATCACAATAAGTGCTGAACAGGTCGGCACGACAAAAATCCTAGTGGGAGCTTCGACCGAAACAGAATGGGATAAACAATATCGAGACATCCACGTGCATTGGGTCGATGTTCAATGGAAATTCCCTACATCGCTTTCAATTCCCGTAGGTACACAGCCAATACTGACGACATCGGTGATGCGAAAATCTGACAACACACCACTTACAGATTACATCGTGCGCTATCGCATCATCAGTAACCGCCAAGCCACACTATCAACGGCACAAAACAACGAACAGCTCGATTCAATCGACGTCCATAGCAATGACCTTGGCCAAGCTGCTGTTCGCGTCACATCTAACCAAACTCAAGCGGGTAGCGTCCAAGTGCTCATCGAGATCATCCGTCCAGCCAATACAACGCAACAAACCCCAGATATGGTAATCGGCGCATCTTCAGCACACGTTATGTGGAACGCCCCCGCTCTGAATATTTCAGCCACGGGACCAACAGCTGCTGAGATTGGAAAACCGATCCGGTTACAAGTTTCCGTCACTAATCCTGGGAACCAAACAGCTACAAACGTCACGCTGACTCAGACCTTACCATTTGCTGTCAACGTAGTATCGAGTAACCCCCTTGCAAACATCATTGGCCGCCAAGCTTCCTGGAATCTCGGGGACATCCCACCCCGCACACAAAAGCAAATGACCATCGAATATCAGGCTAATGAAGTTGGTTCGATTGAACAAGTACTTGCGGTGACCTGCCAAGAGGGACTCGAATCATCATCACAAACGGTCACTAAAATAATTCAATCTCCATTAGAAATTAAGATAACAGGTCCCGAAACTGCACACCTCAACGAGATAGCCGAATATCAAATATTGATGCACAATCGATCGAACCGACCCATTGACCGAGTCCAACTCGTACAAACACTTGGTCCTGGGTTCATTCATGTCTCACGAACCAACCCACAGGGTAACCCAACCATTCGTAAGGTCGGTTTTCAAGCGACTAATATCCAACCAGGTCAAACGATGGTTAAGAAACTATCTCTACGTATCACACAATCCGGTACACTATGTCATCAATTGCGGGCAACGCTCGCAACCGGGCTCACCATCGATAAGGAAACTTGCGTACAGGTAACACCTCACAACGGCACATCGGACAATCTGCCCAAAGCAAGCACCGATCGCCTCGCCGTAACCATGAAAGGTCCCCTGCAGTTCGCCAACAACTCGACAAACACACATCGTTTCCGCGTCACAAACCAATCTAACAACCCCATCACAAACATCGCTATCGACGTTTTGTTACCTGCTTCTTTGAAATCTCAGTTGGCCAGCGAAGGGCACCATCGTCGGGGCCAAGCTATTATTTTAGATATCCCCACGCTGGCACCCGCTCAATCTCACACGCTCATAATTCAGAGCTTAGCTACGCAAAAAAGCGATGGCGAGAAGATTCAATTGCGAGTTATTGGGGATGGACTTGAAGCGATCAAAAAACAGATTCCAATTCAAATCACAGCGACACCGGAAATCAATCCACTGGATCTCTCACCCGACGGCAGCGAACCTGCCGAGGAAAAACCATCGCTCGACCCTGCTGCTGATCTCGGTCACCTTAATGAACCCGTCATTCCGCCAGAGTCGGCAGCACCACCAAAACTGCAACTGAAATTAGCGGTTCTTAGTGAACCCATTGAAAAAGGAAGTCCAAATACATTTTTTCTGTATTTACAGAACACCGGTAACTCATCCGCTTCCAATATCGAAATCAAAGTTTCCGCACCCACAGGAATGATTATTACTGCGATTGAACACTCAACTGTGACGGAACAACAACTCAGTGAGTCCGTTGCCAAAAATCATCTCAGTGCGACGTTACCCGTTATTAAATCGCTGGAACCTAACCAAAAAATCATTCCATATAAGATACATGTCAAAGCAGTTGCAACTGGAATCCATAAACTCACCGTGACCGTTTCCGCAACTGAACTCGCCACACCGCTTACGGTAAGTGACACCACTCGCATCCTCGCACCTAATTAGCTCGTACTCAATACCCACACATATTCTGTTTACAGGAAGACTTGTTGAAACATGCCGCGTTGTGTCATTCTTTATCATGAAACACCAGACGACGCGACTGCAGATTCTCACTTGGATTTCATGCTCGAAGCCAACGATGAACTACTTACATGGAGGTGGGGGGAAATTCCGCAGGACAACCAGGTATTCGTCGTCTCGCGCCTTGCCAATCACCGCGTTGAATACTTGACATTAGAAGGCACGCTTTCTGGTAACCGAGGAACCGTCACACGCATCGACCACGGAACCTTTGAGCCACCCATTGAAAACACTCCACAGCAGTTTTCGATTCTAATACAAACCACCAAACTTCAAGGTGAACTTGTGGCCCATATGCTGGCAGACGAACAATGGGAATTCCGTTTTCTTCCCAAGAACCCGTAAAAACAATCTGCCGAGACCCTATCAATCCAAATCTGCGATGACTTCGACAACACCATCGCCAATAGATAGTTTATTGACTGATATCTTCTTTTGCTTGTGCTTAATCCGTATCTGATTCGGTATCGTCACGACACCTACCTCACGATTGGTCCCCGGCTTCCATTGAAAATCCACTCCCTGACGGGCCATGGCCGACTGAATTTCATCGAACGCTCGTTTCATACGAATCGGTAAACTACCGGCGTGGACACTCACGATACGAATCTCGACCGTATTCGGATCATCTCCAAGTTCGGTCTGCACAACGATCGAAATCACCACGGTAAACCGCGAACGTTCAATCGTAAAATACAACGTCTGTTGTTGGTTTCCCAACTCTATGCGCGGCTGTTTAATGCCTGCGGGCAAGGCCCTCCTCGATTGCGGCCCCAATTCCGTTGCCAGCCACGCATTGATTTGCAGCTCACTCACCTCAAGAACCAATTTATCGCGATGCCATATATCATCTTTGATGTTGTCCACGGTTTCTTGCAGTGCTACCAAATGCGGGTGCTGCACTTTATCTTCGACAGCCAAGGCAATTTGGTAACTTAAAGGTACGGTCTGCAATAACCAAAGAATCAATAAGCAAACCAACAATATCAACACGGACACTGCGAGAAATATGTGTAAGATCCGCCTCCATCGTTTTTTGATACGTTGCATGACTTACTACAGAGCCTTTAAAACCGTGAGACGAGAGTTGTCTACGCATTTGCAAATTGTATCAACGCGTATTTCTTTTTTCCACGCCGCAGGACAATCACTGTTTCGCTCGCTAGGTCGCTAGCTGTTAGCACATAACCCAATGAATCGATGCGGCGATTGTTCACATAGCCACCGCCCTGTTCAATTGCTCGCCGCGCATCACTCCGACTTGTGCACAACCCAGATTCAACTAAGGCATCAATCATTGTAAATTCACTGCTACCTAACCGATCTCGACTAGCGGATACGCTGGGCACGTCCGCAAAGATATCCAACAACTGAGTGTCATCTAAATCATGAATTTCCGATCCAAAGAATATCGCCGTCGCTTGTAGAGCCGTGGCCAATCCCGCTGCACCATGAACATTGCGTGTCACTTGTTCTGCTAGACACTTTTGGCTCGATCGTAAATGTGGCTCAGCTTGACGAGATTCGTCTAATGCTTGAATCTCTGCCATTTCCAACTCGGTCAAAAAACGCAAACACTTGCCTGCATCGTCATCGGCAATGTTAACCCAGTATTGATAGAATTTGTATGGGCTTGTCCGTTTGGGATCGAGCCAGATTGCACCTGATTCTGTTTTTCCCATTTTTGTTCCGTCGGATCGAGTCAACAATGGGCAAGTCATACCTTTGAGAGCAAGTCCGTGCATGCGACGTCCGAGATCAATCCCAGCTGTGATGTTTCCCCATTGATCACTGCCGCCCACTTGTAATTCACAACCATATGCTTGGTGTAAGTGCACGAAATCGTAGGCTTGTAATAACATATAACTGAATTCGGTAAAGCTTAAACCGCTCTCACCATCAAGACGGCTTTTAACAGAATCCTTGCCAAGCATCACATTGATTGGAAAGTTCTTTCCAATATCACGCAAGAATTCTAAAAAAGTAAAGGACTGCATCCAATCCAAATTGTTCGCCAGAATTGCATCGCCACCAGATTCTTCGAAATCAAGAAAACTCTCCATTTGGCCTTTGAGTGCCGCCGTGTTGGCCGACAATTGTTCAACCGTTAACAGATTACGTTCCTGGCTTTTACCACTGGGGTCACCAATCATCCCAGTGGCGCCGCCGATCAATGCAATCGGTCGATGTCCCGCTTGTTGAAAACGCCGCAGTGTCATCACTTGCATCAGATGCCCAATGTGCATGCTGTCTGCAGTGGGATCAAAGCCGATATACATCGTCCGTGATTTTTCTCGGAGCCAAGGTTCAAGTTCATCCGTTGTTTGATGGATTAAGCCTCGTTCCGAGAAATCAGCCATTCCCATGGTC
>Ga0315334_10001248_pt1 | contig 15633 bp, 10 predicted proteins | sample M150034915metaG_FD_205555 | JGI IMG/M metagenome (GOLD analysis project Ga0315334, IMG submission 205555) | Ammonia-oxidizing marine archaeal communities from Monterey Bay, California, United States - M1 500m 34915 | ecosystem: Environmental > Aquatic > Marine > Intertidal zone | place: USA... | reverse complement strand
TCCTGCTACGTGCCAGCAACGGAAACGAGTTCCATCCTGAGAGAGTCCTGGCTGACTCAAGCACTGATGTCGCTGTGATGAAGATTAGCCAACAGTCCATTCCCGCTGCTCGGCTGGGCGATAGTTCCCTCGTCGACATTGGTGAGTTCGTCATCGCCATCGGCAGCCCATTTGGACTCAGTCACTCAGTGACGTTTGGAATCCTCAGTGCCAAAGGACGACGCGACCTTTCGCTCGGAGAACAAAAAATCGAATTGCAGGACTTCTTTCAAACCGATGCCGCCATCAACCCTGGCAACAGCGGAGGACCGCTTCTGAACCTGCGAGGTGAAGTCATCGGATTGAACACAGCAATCGCCAGTAGCAGTGGTGGCAGCGAAGGAATCGGATTCGCAATTCCCATGAACATGGCAATGGAAGTCGCTGAACAATTGGTTCTGAATGGTCGCCTGCGTCGAGGTTATCTGGGCGTCACCCTGGACCCTGACTTTACGGTTGCCGACATTGCCTCTGCCGGTTATGGCCTGATCTCCGGAGCCCTGGTCAAGGAAGTGCGAGAAAGCTCACCCGCCGCTGCCGCACGCTTGCAACGTGGCGATATCATTGTTGAATTCAATGGCAAGCCCGTTGATAACGACGACCATCTGGTCACGCAAGTCGGAATGACTTCCGTCGGTGACTCTATCCCGATGATCATCCTGCGTGAGGGCAAACGCTATCGCACTGATGTTGTGCTAACCGACCTGAGATAACCTTCCGACGTCAAGCCACAACTGCTGATACATATTTCCCGATCCCGACGGGTCCATGCAGTGCAGTCAGCGCGCTGTTTTTAATCAGTTGCCACATGAACGGCGACTGATTTTCTGGCTGCTGCTCGTGTGCCTGGCTGCTCGCAGCCACAACCTGACCACAGCTACTGCAAGCGACTTGAGTCACAGCCATGGACTGCAATCAGACCATTCTCATCTGCTTCCAACGACCCTGCAGGAAGCGAGCCGACATGAAGGTTGCCAGCAACCAGATCCACAGCGTCAGCATCCACCACCACCAGTGCAGCTGTTCCTCGCCCGGTTCGAAACCGAATCCGACCAGCAGAGCGACGGAGGATGCGAGTACTCCACTGATCAACACAAACCATGTGTCACCTGCACCACGCAGGGCCCCGGCAAGGATCAGTTGCACAGAATCCAGAACAACATAAACCGCAACAAATCCAAGCAGGTTTCGAGCGATTTTGATGGCGTTGGCGGATTCATCAGATGTATTATTCAGTTGATAAAGCGACATCATCACATCGGGAATGGCCAGATAAGCAATCAGCCAAATCGTGCTGTAAATGCATCCAATCAGCAACGCCGCGTACACGCTTCGAACAGCCCTCTGCGGTCCGTGCTGCAGTAAGTGCCGTCCGACCAGGACGGATGCAGCGATGGAAACACCGACAAGCGGAATGAAGGCCACCATATTGAAGTTGATTGCCATCGTGGTCGCCCGCAAGGGGATGTCACCAATGCTGCCGATCCTCAACACCATGACGGTGAATCCCCCGGATTCGGTCAAGTACATAAGGCCGGTAGGAAACCCAAAGAAGAGCAGTTTTCGGGCCAACTTCGCATCCACTCCAAAGCCTCCCAGAATCTGATAGGTCGTTTCGTATTCTGGTTTGAGCAGCAAGACGCAATAGCAGACCGCTTTGGCCCAGAACGCAATGACGCTGCCGATCGCAGCACCGGCAATGCCGAGAGCTGGAATCGGACCAGCCCCAAAGATCAGAATCACATCGAGAAGCAGATTCAACACGCCCGATGCAAGTGAGACCCACATGATCACTCTGGTTCGTTCGGTCCCGCTGAAAAACCCACTCAACGCTGACTCCAACACCAAACCAACGGCCCCAATCATCAGCAAACGCAGGTAAGTTGCTTCGAGTTCCAGAAGAGGCTCTGGTTGGCCAGTCAGTTGAAATAGTGTTTGAGCAAAGAAAGCAACGGCCACAAACAGAGGTGTCGAAAGCAGGGACATCCAGACAGACTGCCATAGAAATCGGCCAATGCGTTGATGCTCGTTGGCTCCCACATACTGACTGACAATTGCGCCCGTCATGGAAGCGATACCGACTGGCAGGCAAACCAGTACCCAAAACATATTGCCACCCGCCATCGAGGCGGTCATGGATGCACCGTCATGCCACAGCAGCAGTGTGCGATCAGCAAACAAAACGAGCGAGAAGGTTCCGGCACTCACCATCAATGGCAAGGCGATCCGCCATACTTCCAGAGTCACCTGCCAGAAAGATTCTTGGACCGCGTTCCCAGTTGGCTGACTGCGATCGCCGGCAACCGACGAGTGGCTTCCACTCATCTTCGCATGAACTTTCCCGCATAACCGAACCCGACTCCGGCAATCAGACCACCCAGATGGGCTCCGTTCGCAACACCACCAATCATAGGCGTCATGCACAACACCAACCAGCCCAACATCAAAATGACGTTTGTTTGGACCAGATGAATAGGATACCCGGAATCAACCATCGGGCGAATCCAAAGGAAACCGAACAAGCCATAGACCGCTCCTGAGGCTCCAATCGCGAACGGAGAACCACTCAACGTTTCAGCCAGAAAAGCAAGTGGTGTCCCCTGAAAGATCGGCGTTAACACTTCGGTATCAGGCAACATGACCTGTAGCAACATGCCTGCAACCTGAGTCGTGATGGTCAAAATCGAAAAAAATACGGAACCGTGTAAACGTTCAATCACGGAACCGAGAAAGTAAATCCACAACATGTTGAATAGCAGATGGAAGGTGTCACCATGAAGGAACATGGGGGTCACGAATCGCCATACCTCTCCTTTGCGAACAGAGGCAAAGGCATCGTCATTGGTGGCATCGAAGTCTTGACTATCAACGAAGGATAAACCGTCGTAAACATTTTCTTCCAGCGTTGTCTTACCCGGAACACGTGATCCCCGTGGATGGCTAAAATTACTGGTAAGGCTCGCCAGAATCGAAAGGACAATGACGCCGATGGTAACCGGGATCCCCGATTGCTTGAGCGGCGCGTTGATGGGCTCACCCAGCCCAGATGGTGTCACGTTGGCGGCACGAACACGGGACTCAGCACGCTTTTGCTCGGCGAACTGATCTTCTCGAATCCGTGAAGCCTCTTTCTTCACCAGGTACCGTGCATGCTGGGGATCCAACTGGAACTCCGCAAGCTCCCGCTTGGCCTGATCGATCTGTCGTTCATCACGAACCCAAATATTCCAATTCGAATCCGTACCCTCACGTTCCGGGTCGGCAGTCGCATCGATCGATTCAGTGACCAGATAGTCACAAAATTGCTGAGCCAGCGTTGAGTCTTTGAGTGTGCCGATTCGCCGCATCGATTTATTGCTGCCTGGGAAACTGCGGAAAAACGACAGTCAAATTACGATCTGCCGCGATCTGGGTAAGTTTGGATGTTCGCATTCTTACGTTTCCAACGTGAATGATGCACGTCAAAGAACGACCGAATGACGTCGATGCGACAGAAAAAAGGCTACAAACCCCGTTTTAGCGTTAAATTCACTGCCCGAAGCGACTCTTCACCCAACATGAGACTTGCCGGAAAGCCAGACTCGTTAATAATATGATAGGTTGACAGGCCACCTTTCCAGAAGTGGCACCCCCAAATTTTCCTACTGACCAATTCTCGTCCATGACGAAGGGTAGATTTCAAGATGGCAGTCAAACTGAGCGAACGAGCAGCAGAAGAGGTCAAGCGGTTCCAGCAAGAGCACAACTTCGACGATGACATGGTCTTGCGAATTGGCATCGCGGCCGGCGGCTGCAGCGGCTTCAGCTATACCCTGAACTTTGACGACAGCTTTGATGACAAAGCTGACACCAAGTATGAGTGCCATGGTGTTGCCGTCGTTGTCGACAAGAAAAGCGCACTGTATCTCGACGGCACGACCGTCGATTGGTTCGAGAGCCTCGAGAAGCAGGGCTTCACATTCGAAAATCCGAACGCAACCAAGAGCTGTGGGTGTGGAAGCTCATTCCAGGCCTAAGCATCACGCACGAGGGCTGAAAGCACATCGCTTTGAGAAAGCGTTCGATGAACCCAATGGAGGTAGAGTTGCTGTTTAGCAACTCTGCCTTTTTTTATGCCCTCAGCAGCAGAATATCTTCTGTCCAACCCCTCACTTCCTTCCCGACCGTACCAACTTACTGCCAACACTTGCCCCATGAAACGCGCATCACTGGTTGTCACATCGCTGCTGCTGTTTTGCATCCACCTGCAAGCCGCTGATCCGCCGAATGTTCTGCTGCTAATGGTGGACGACCTGAAGCCCTCGTTTGGAGCCTACGGTGAACCGTGGGTACATTCCCCGAACTTGGACAAGCTGGCCGCCTCCGGCACCCGTTTTGATTCTGCCTACTGCAACCAGGCTGTCTGCGCACCGTCCCGCAACAATCTGCTCGTTGGTTCTCGCTCCACGTCAACCGGCGTGTACAGTCTTGGGTATCACATTCGCAAAGCCATTCCAAACGTTGTGACACTGCCACAACATTTCAAAAACCACGGGTACCATGCGGCGGGAATTGGGAAAGTCTTTCACATTGGGCACGGCAATGTGAACGATGAATTATCCTGGAGCGTCCCGTTCCAACCCGACAAAGTGATTGACTATGTTCTGAAAGATAGCACCGGCGGCGAGTTGACCCGCGAAGAAGCGTACTTCAGTAATCAGAAACTCGGGAAAATCAAATCACTGCCCCGCGGTGCAGCATGGGAAAATGCTGACGTTGACGACGACGCCTACGCGGATGGTCGAATTGCAACCGAGGGAATCAAGCGTTTAAAAGCCTACCGAAATTCGGGTGAACCATTCTTTCTTGCGCTTGGGTTTACAAAACCGCACCTGCCATTCTGTGCCCCGAAGAAGTATTGGGAACTATACGATCCAGGAAAACTGCCCACCGCCGCCTACACCCAACCACCAAAGGGAGCTCCAAAATACGCAGGCAAGACACTGGGCGAACTCAACCAATACAAACCGATCCCGCAAGATGGACCTTTGACTGACGAAATGACTCGAACGCTGATTCACGGTTATTACGCCGCCGTCAGTTACATGGACGCACAGGTTGGACGTGTCCTGGACGAACTCAAACGCCTGCAACTGCAACAGGACACGATTGTTGTCCTGTGGGGCGATCACGGCTATCACCTGGGCGACCACGGATCTTGGACCAAGCACACCAACTACGAACAAGCCAATCGGATTCCGCTGGTCATTGTGGCTCCCGGCACGACCCGAGCTGGCACAAGTAACAAGTCACCCGTCGAAACCGTCGATATCTATCCGACGCTGTGTGAATTGGCCGGATTGCCGATCCCTGATGGCCCCCAGTCGATCGATGGCGAAAGTCTTGTTCCGCTGCTCAATGGGACAGCCGACTCGGTCTCGGACCACGCCTATCACTGCTTTCCAAAAGCAGGAAAGATGGGGCGAGCCATCCGCACCCAGCGTTATCGCATGGTGGAATGGAAATCGTTTGGATCTGATAGCCCGGCTGAGTTTGAACTCTATGACTATCAGCATGATCCGCTGGAGACACAAAACATCGCCGACCAACAGCCACAGGTCCTGAACAGAATGAAGAAGATTTTGGCAAAGCATCCGCCAGCGAAGAAACGGCAGCGATAGCCCATGTCTGCCTGCTCACTGACCGCATCCCAATGATGCCTGAATGAATACCAACTTTCTGCTCGATTCCTGCCTTGACCCGAAGTCGCAGCCCCACTGAAAAGTTCTCAGGCAACTCGCAAAGCAGTGCGAAATCGCTTTCGCCATGGCAAATCCAAGCCAACAGGACGCAGCAGGCCAGCGTCGGAGTTTCTACTGCAAGCCCTCTCGGAAAACAAACCGGCCTCCCTCAACCTGGCGGTGGACGCCTGCAATCCTGTGTCGTTCCACTCTGCATTGCCGTTCAGTGTTCTCAGATCGAGTTCTCAGATCGAGTTCTCAGATCGTGTTCTCAGATCGTGTTCTCAGATCGTGTTCTCAGATCGATCCTGTCCCGTCAGCGTACCGCACAATCCGCCAATCTTTGCCGCCGAGATGAATTGAAAACCAAGAAGTTTTTCCGGAAACATTAAGATCGCAGGCGTCCCATGGCTGTCTAGTGCATAATCATGGAACTCAAATGCCTCCTTGTCACAAAGAAGTTCAATCGTTCGCAGACTCACTTATTTCCCGCCTATCAACCTGAGTGTCTGATGCCCGTTTTCGTCGTCCGCACCGTGTCTCCACTGACGCTGATCGCTTTGCTGATGCTTGCATCAACAACAGTAGCCACTGCTAAAGGTCCACTGAAGGTTTTCATCCTCGCCGGCCAGTCCAACATGGAAGGCCACGCCAAGGTCGAGACGTTTGACTACATCGGTGATGATCCGGAAACAGCGCCGCTGTTGAAAAAAATGCGAGGCAAAGACGGGAAACCGCACATCTGCCAGGGTGTCCGAATTTCTTACTTGACCGGAATCGGAGAAAAAAACGGTGAGGGTTTTGGACCGCTGACCACCGGTTACGGATCCCGTCGCACTCCGACCGAAGACGGTGGAAAGATTGGCCCCGAATTCACCTTCGGTATCACGATGGATGATGCATTCGAAGAACCGGTCTTGATCATCAAAACCGCTTGGGGTGGTAAGTCGCTGTTCTATGACTATCGCCCGCCGAGTGCTGGACCCTACCAACAAACCGAAAAGGATCTGGAACGAAATCGCAACTCACCGGAAAACGGTGGTCACTACTATCGCATGATGATCGCCCACGTGAAGCACGTGCTGTCCGACATCCAACGCGTTTGCCCCGATTACGATGCATCAGAGGGCTATGAGATCGCAGGCTTTGTCTGGTTTCAAGGCTTCAATGACATGGTCAATCGCGAGGTCTATCCACTGCCGGACAAGGACGACAACAGCAACCGGTTCTCAAAGTACACCCAATGGCTTGGCAACCTGATCCGTGATGTCCGTAAAGATCTCGATGCTCCCGAGTTGCCAGTCGTGATCGGTGTGATGGGGGTCGGTGGCAAGAATCCCAATGAAGGCAATGCTGCATTTCGCGAAGCCATGGCTGCCACTGCTGATCTTCCAGACCTCAAAGGGTCCGTAACGCCCATCCAAACCTCTGAATTCTGGGATGAATCACTGGCAGTGGTCGCCGGCAAACGAGACAAACTTCGCCAGATGCGACATCTGCTCCGCACCAAGAACAAGAATCACGCCAATAAAGATGGGACCATGAGCCCCGAACAACAACAGGACTACATCACCCAATTTGAGGCTGAATTGATCAGCCCAGAAGAACGGACAAGATGGGAACGCGGCGCATCCAATGCAGGGTACCATTACCTTGGCTGCGCTAAAACATTCGCAGTCATGGGTGAAGCCTTCGCCAAGGCAGTGCTTGAATTGCGTCAGCAGTAGTTTCCAAACCCCATTGGCCAACGCCTCACCACAACCACTTACCGGTGGCAGCGTTTTGCGTCTGCAACGAGGCTACTCGCCGCCGAGCGTAGCATCAAAGAAACGAATGGATCTTTCCACCAGGTCTGCGCGGCTGTCTTTGGCACCACCGAATCCGTGGTCTCCGTCGACAACTCTGTACAACGATGTCTGAACGCCTGCCTGTTTCAAAGCCGAGTGCAATAACTCACTCTGATTGAATGGCACTAACCGATCCTTGTCGCCATGCATATGCAAAAAGGGAGGATCAGATGGACTGACGTAGGTCATGGGATTGGCACGCTGAGTTCTCTCAGGGTATTGCTGAATCGGAACGCCGATAAAACGTGATTCCGGTGACTCGGGGGAATCATGGTCAAGCGTTCCCGGAAAATCATTCATGCGAAGAAAACTACTCGGGCCAAACCAGTTACAAACAGCCTGAACCTTTGACGATGCCTTGAGAGTTACTGGGTGTGTGTCGAAGTCATTGGTGTCGCTGGTTGTTCCCAGCATTGCCACCAGATGCCCTCCGGCCGAAGAGCCCCAAGCACCAAATCGCTCGGGACTTAAATTGTATTTGCCGGCATGCAGCCTCAGAAAGCTGACGGCTGCTTTGCAATCCTCGATTGCTGCTGGAAAAATCGCTTCACCACTCAAGCGATACTCGACCGATGCTACTGCATAACCTCGTTCCAACAGTTGCCTCAGGGCCGGCCCCGCACCGTTTTTCGAGCCACTCTTCCAACCGCCACCATGAATCCAAATCACAAGAGGCGTCGGAGCGTCCGACTTGGGACGGTACAAATCAAGAGGCAATGATCTGGCCTGGACCACGGTGTAGACCAGATTTCGATCAACAAGAACGCCCTCTGGCAAACGGAGATCTCGATCAGCATTCCGGTTGCCGACACGACTGCGGGCCCGAAACGCATCATCCTCTTTACGAGAAAGCTGGCCGTCACTGTTACGGTCAATTTTAGAAAAAAGCAACGCGGGAAACCGCTTTGGAAACTCCTCGCGACTCAAAAACCCATCCTTGTCCCGATCCCATTGCTCAAAAAGACTGTCCCCAGATTTAAGACTGTCCCCGGATTTGCCAGCGGGACTGCTTTCTTGCGTCGTCTGGGCAACCGCCAAACCTGATCCAACAAGCACGCTCAACGTTAGCACCGCGGCAAACAGAGATCCAATGCTCGGGAGCCAACTCAACATCGATGGGTCTTCGGGGTGTCTGTTCATTTCCATGGACGAGAGCTTACCCCAAAGTGGTCTGGTTCGCAGAAAAACCAATCACAAAAAGATCCATGCGCGGAACACCCGTTGCAAGGTGAGCGACGGCTACAGGGTGTTCGCGTCGTGCGGCAACAAGCGAATCAATTCGACTTGGCAGCATGAAAACGACGATTAAAAAGATCGGGATCGAAAGGATTCGAAACCTGAGGAAGACGATGTGGCGCTGTTTTTGTCCCGTCAGTTTCCAACGCTTGAGGGACTACAACCGCTTGAATTGAATCGCTGACGCTGCCTTGCAAATCCGGCCTTCCCTTAGGCGGTGGTGCATCCGAGACGTCCAGCGTGCCATCAACCAGACCGATGGGTTTGGCAACATCCCCTCCCTGCCCAGTTTGGGACTGATTCCGAGACAGCGAGGACGCTGCCATTCTGGTCCATAGCTCAAGCGATTCAATCGCTTTGCGATTCCGTTGATTCAAGGATGCAGGACCATCTCCGTGCGCAGTCGTAGCCATGATCAACAGCGGGCTCTTTTCCGGCACCAACAAATCAATGTACGGCGTGATTGCCTTCAGGTTTGTACGAGTAATCGCGGCAGAGGCGCGGGAACCGGCGGCGGGAACCGTTAATTTCCAACTAGCAATCGGAAAACCATCATGCCTTGATTGTGCCATCGACTGGTGACAAACCCCACAACGATTGACCAACAATGGCTGAATGTGACTTACGAAACGTCGAACAGTGAATTGATCAAAAGCCACTGTATCCGGCTCTGCAGTCTGATAACCTGCCGGAACCACGGCCGAGGACATCGGACCTGAGTGTTCATTTAATCCGGGAACGGGCGCAGGGGATGCAGTGGGTTTGCGTAATGCCACGAGGCTTCGCAGTTGATTTTCGATAAAGTCCGCCTCGCGATTGTCGGGATCAATTCTGCGAATAGCGAGCAATTCTCTGGCGGCAAGGTCGTAAAGATCGTAGCGAATACACCATCGTGCATCACGCAAGTGAATGCGCAGGTTTGGGGCTTCTCGTTGATCCACGCGAAATTGGTACAGATCACGGATCGATTCGGCCCAACAGGCGACATCCAACCTGGGGAGACGAATTTCTCCGCCTGCACCGGTTTGGACAATCACAAACTCACCAAGTTGCCTCGCTTGACCAAATAGGATGTTGTCATTTTTCAGTAGCACGCACGCTTCAGAACCTCGTTCTTTGAGCTGCACGGGCTCATGAGACTTTGGTTCAGGTTCCGTAACGGACTGGCGCAAAGAGAAATCGCCACCTACCACCCGGAGTCCGGGAGGTTGTGGATCTTGGCTCTGCGCAGATTGCCAGAAGCAGGTGATCGAAAAAACGACCGCGAGGGTTCGCGAATGGAACAGATTCATGGTGACTGGGAAATAACAGGTTTCCCAATTCGGCGTCAATGCTGGCTGAAATCACGGTACTGGCCGAAATCACGGTGCTGGCCGAAATCACGGTGCTGGCTGAAATCACGGTGCTGGCTGAAATCACGGTACTGGCCGAAATCACGGTGCTGGCTGAAATCACGGTACTGGCCGAAATCACGGTGCTGGCACCGTCATGCTGCTCAGGGGTGATGGCATCCCAGCCTGATGCGGCTCCTCACCAGCAGGCCTTCAGAATCTGCAGGCCTTCAGAATCTGCATGATTGATTGCCAACGGCGAAGGAATCATAATCCCTGTCCTTCAGGACGATTTCCACCTGCGATGCGGAAAATCGGAATGCCCCCCAAATCTTTCAACCACCCGGTAGGTACTTATGTCCCAAACGCCCACGCATTTTCAGCGATGGAACTTAAATTTTGCAAGTTGGATTCATTTCGCCGCCGCTGGCAGCCTGATGATTGCCGCTGTTCCTGCCCGTGCTGGTGAATACCTGAACGGGATCAAGTGGGACGAACCGGCGGTTGTGACCCCCGGCAAAACCAACGCTGACCCACCCACTGACGCCGTTGTACTATTCGATGGCACCAGCTTGAATAACTGGAAGAATGGTGAGCGTTGGGAAGTAAAAGATGGTGTCGCCTATTCGGGCAAGGGAAAAATCGTATCCAAAGAGGAATTCGGCGATTGTCAATTGCACGTGGAGTGGGCGTCTCCTGTGCAGGTCAAGGGTAGTGGTCAAGGCCGTGGTAACAGCGGAATTTTCCTGATGGATCGTTACGAGATTCAGATACTCGATTCCTACGACAACCCAACCTACTTTGACGGACAGGCTGGTGCGATCTACAAGCAAACGCCTCCTGCGGCCAATGCAATGCGACCTCCGGGACAATGGAACACCTATGACATTTTCTGGACAGCACCGCGATTCGATGACAAGGGCGAGCTTGTTTCCCCCGCCTACATCACAGCGATCCACAATGGTGTCCTGATCGTGAATCACTTCGAACTCAAAGGTGATACTCCTTTCAATCGGCCTCCGTCCTACCGGAAGCATGCCGCCACCGGACCGATTTCGATTCAGGACCATGGCAACCCCGTTGGTTTTCGAAACATCTGGGTGAGGAGCTTCAAGCCAGCCAGCGGAGAGCAGGTCCGCAAGCCTTTCCTGCGTGAAGGCGACAAGGAAACCCCAATCGAAGATTGACGGGGACGCTGATTCGGTTGTTCCTCAAGTCATCGAAGCTGGAAGTCATCGAAGCTGGAAGTCATCGAAGCTGGAAGTCATCGAAGCTGGCCGGTCAATCCCGGCCAGCTTTTTTCAGACTTCAGGAAAGCAACTCGGCAGACAGTTTTTCGCGACAAGCTCCGATCAGTTGACCCACCAGATCATCAGCCTGCTGACCGCTCAGAGTGGAGTCGTGGCTCTGCAATTCCACACTCAAAAGAACACGCTTGCGATCCTTGCCATCCTTCTTGGCATCCCGATAGGTTTCGCGATACGTCACGGCAGCAAGCTCAACTCCGACCGCGGCACGGACAACATGCTCCATATCGCTCCAACGCACCGACTCGGCGACGACAAAATTCAAGTCGCGTTGGATCGAGGGGAACGAACTGACCGCTTTCTGCTGGGGCACCAAATGGGATTGCTCCAACAACTTTGGTAAATCGAGTTCGGCGACAACGACCGGTTCTGACAATTTCCAAAGTTTCAGAATCCTGGCATCAACCAATCCCAGGTAGCCCACTTCGGCATCACCCAGTTTCATTTGGACACAGGTTCCTGGCGTGAATCCGGCTCGATCCACCGCATTGACCTGCAGTCGCTGTTGCGACCCCAGACGTGCGCACAACGTTTCCACGATCCCCTTGAATTCGAAGAACTCCTTGCCCGCGACAAGCCCCAGCGAATACTGTTCGGCGGGCAATGCATCATCCGCATCACTGGGCAGATAGATGTGCGCGATTTCGAACAGGTCAGCTGCCATGCTTGCTGCTGCCCAATTCTTTGCTCGTCCTTCGATCAAGCTCGGCAGCAGCGTCCGGCGCAGCCGTTTGGCGCCTTTCAGCATCGGTGATTCGCTTTCCATAGCAGGCAGCTCGGTCCACGGGCTCAACGACTCGTCCAGTTTTTGTGTCACGATGCTTGGTGTCATCGCTTCACTGAGACCGGCGGCTGTCATCACTTGACGAATCCGATCAAGCGCCGTGTCAAAAACCCGTTTGGAACTGGGGGCGACAGGAATCGGAGCGTCCTCAGGAATTTTGTCGTACCCATGGATCCGGGCTACTTCCTCGATCAAGTCAGCCTCGCGAGCCAAATCGTGACGCCAACTCGGTGGTACATACAATCGTCCGGAGTCTGAATCGAGTTCACCCTTGTGTGCCTGACAACCGAGTGCGACCAGAATTCGCGTAACCTCTTCGGTATCAATTTTGATGCCGAGAATCCGCTCCAATTGACTGGCTCGCAGCACCACTGGCTCGCGTGGCTTTACCTCCGCAGCAGTATCGATCACGCCACTGACAACCTCACCTCCGGTCAGATCAACGATCATTTCGCACACACGCTGGCTTGCCCACTCGACTCCCTGTGGGTCAACCTTCCGCTCAAACCGATAGGAGGAAGGGCTATGAAGCTTCAATCTTCTTGCCGTTCGCCGCACTGATAGCGGCGTGAAGACCGCTGACTCGATTACCAAATCACGGGTCGTTTCACTGACCTCCGAGTTCGCTCCTCCCATCACACCGGCGACCGCCGAGGCCTGTTTCGCATCAGCGATCACACAGGTCGACTCATCCAACTCATACTGTCGATGGTCAATCGCATCAATCGTTTCCCCTTTCCGACCCGGTCGGACAATGATTTTTTTCCCGTCCACTTTGGCATAATCAAATGCATGCAGTGGTTGCCCACATTCCATCAACACATAGTTGGTTGCATCGACCACATTGTTGATACTCTGATACTGCTCGATCGTTCCGTCAATTTTACGTTTCCAGAACACCGACTTCAGCGACTCGATTAACCAGTCAGGACTTTTTCCAACCTTCACTCCCTGAATCACTCTGGCGGAATATCGGGAGCATGCATCCTCGAACTGGTTCTCGACCGTCAGCAGAGAATCGATCAATTGATCGGAACAACTGAGTCCGGGTGAGGGCTTGCACACTTGCAATCCGTAAAGAACGCCAACCTCACGAGCGACACCGATGTGCCCCAGACAATCACCTCGATTGCTCGTTACCTCAAGATCGATCACCACATCGCCGTTGATGAGATCGGTCCCCTCGTGGTTCAGTCCAGACAGACTGAGGCGTTGAGCGAGTTCTTCGTGGCTCATCGGCAGGTCGACATACTTCGCCAGCCATTTCAGAGATACAAGCATGGAAAACGGGTTGATTGGTGGGGAATTTGATTGGTCCAGCCAACAATCTATCGAAATGGCGGAAAACGCAATACCTCGGACATCAACGGCAAAGGGAAAGGCTACCTGAGCTAAAATGTGGCTGTCGTCTCCCCATTCACACCCCCGGTCGCGAATCTAACATGTCCAGATTGTTCCAAATTCTGATCCTGCTGCTGTTTTCCGCGGTTTTGTGTCCGAACAGTCAGGCTGCTGAAAGTCCCAACATTCTGCTGATCATGGCTGATGATGTTGGGATTGAGGGACTTGGTTGCTATGGCGGCACCTCGTACAAAACTCCCCATCTGGACCAGATGGCTGCCGAAGGATTGCGATTCACGCGAGCTTATTCCCAACCGCTATGCACGCCAACGCGGGTCGAGATCATGACCGGCAAGTACAACCATCGGAACTGGAAGTACTTTGGCATCCTCGACCCCAAAGAGAAAACCTTCGGCCACTACCTGAGGGATGCGGGCTACACGACGGGAATTTTCGGAAAGTGGCAACTGCAATCCTATGATCCACCGGGCCTGCCAGGTGCTTCGAATCGACGCTCGACTGGCATGCACGCCAAAGATGCAGGGTTCGACCGGTACGCCCTGTTCCACGCTTTGCATACGGAAGCCAAAGGTTCCCGCTATACCAATCCGACCATGCTGGAAGGAACACTGGGCGCCGACGGCGAAGTCAAAACCTATCAAGGACGCTACGGAGAAGATGTCTGGGTAGAGCAGATCGTCGACTTCTTTGATGCGACACGGGATCAGCCGACGTTCGCCTATTACCCGATGGCATTGCCTCACTGGCCATTCGAACCGACACCGAATACACCCGGATGGAATCCGGACATCAAGCAGCCCGAGGAATCCCACTACATTATCGACATGATCCAATACATGGATCAGTCCGTCGGCACACTGGTCGACAAACTGCGAAAAAAGGGGTTACTGGAAAACACGATCGTGTTGTTCTACAGCGACAACGGCACACACGCAAAAGTTATTTCCAACATGCAGGATGGGCGAAAGATCACCGGTGGCAAAGCAACCTCCCGACAAACCGGAATCCACGTTCCTCTGATCGCTTATTGGCCCAACAAGATCAAACCAGGTATCGACGAGGGACTTGTCGATGCCTCCGATTTCCTGCCCACGCTGATGGAACTTGCCAATCGCCCACTTGCCAAGAGTACGATCACCGACGGAATCAGTTTTGCTCACCGACTGTTTGGCCAACAGGGTCCTGAGCGTCAATCGGCTTTTTTCTGGTACGACTCGCGACCTGGCTGGGACAAGGAACGGTTTCGGCGAGAGGTCTTTGCTTTGAACAAGGACTACAAACTATTTCGCAGTGGCCGGCTGTTTCGCTTGACCGACAGGCCACTGGAAGAGATTGAAATCAACCCCTTGAAAATGACTGACGAGGACCGGGCCGCCCAGCAAGCATTGGACACAGTCATTAACACCAATCTGGAAAATAACATGGAACCAGCATTGGTGAACGCCTACGGAGAGTCCGAATTCGACCTGTTTTATTTACCTGCCGACAAGCAGGAAACAACGGACCTGAACGGTCGCATGCTCGCTAGCGGAAAAGAGTTTTCCTATGGCGATCCAGAGATTCCCCAACAACGATTGTGGATTTTCAACCCGCTTGATATTGGCGAAGATGAAAAACGACCATGTGTTTTCTTCATTCACGGTGGTGGCTGGTTCGGCAAACCTGAATCACTCGCTCCCCAGTGTCTGTATCTGCAACGACGTGGTTTCAATACGGTCTCGATTCACTTTCGTGGTCCGGGAAAAAAGCTGACCCCTCGCGACACACTCAACGATGCCAGAACAGCTTATCACTGGATTGTGCAACACGCCGATGAGCACCACATCGACAAGGATCAAATCTTTGTTTCTGGTGGTTCAGCGGGGGGGCATCTTTCCCTGGCTCTCAGCACGATTGACACCGATGGCAGTGGGTTTGTCACTCCGGAACCAGCAGGCTTCATCCTGTTCAATCCCGTCATCGACCTGGTTGATGGTTGGTCCTCAGGCCAAAAGAAATGCATCAACG
>Ga0315334_10001247_pt1 | contig 15645 bp, 13 predicted proteins | sample M150034915metaG_FD_205555 | JGI IMG/M metagenome (GOLD analysis project Ga0315334, IMG submission 205555) | Ammonia-oxidizing marine archaeal communities from Monterey Bay, California, United States - M1 500m 34915 | ecosystem: Environmental > Aquatic > Marine > Intertidal zone | place: USA... | reverse complement strand
GCCGTTTGAATGTCCTGCATTGGCCTTTTCTAAAGCAATCATGAAGATGCTGTCTGTCGGTAGGTCGGGCATGTAGACTCCTGCGGTCAGGTCACATTTTCCGTTCAATGCATGTATACCTTCTTCCACGGCTGATTGGATCCAATCAGCATCTTCATTGTAAAAACCGTGGTAAACCATAGGGAATACCCTGTCCACATCCCATTTAACCCAGTCCTGTCTGACAAGTTTCTTGGCGATGGCTGGTGTAGGGAAGACTGCTGCCGAGATGGGCTTTTTGTGGTCGTGACAGATCTTAGAAAGACTGTTAACAAGCTGTGTGATCCTGTCATAACGGTAATTCACCCAGCTTATATCAGCCGGTGGATCGGGTAACAGTAAAGGGTCCTGGTCTGTGATGTTCATAAAATTGTCACGACAGGTCGAACAATAACAGTAATCGAATTGAGGCAGCTCTTTGTCCTGAACAAGTCCATATTTTCCCCATAGGGCACGTGGTAAAATGACGTCGCAATATCTCACGTAGTCCAGGTGAATGCCGTCGATATAATCTTTTTGGGCTAGGGCGGATACTTCTTCTTCAAGATAGGTGATCACTTCTTTGTTAGAAGGACAGAGCCATCGATAATAACCAACATATGGGGGTTCCTCAACGCACGATACACCCTGGCGGTTCACGCTGTACCAGTCCGGATGGTTTTCCATTAGATGCTTGTTCCCTCGATTAAGGGTCCAGATCCAGATGTGCGCCTGAATCCCTGCATTTGTTGCGGCCCGGAACATCTTTTCGTGATCCCCTCCGATCAGTACGCCGGTGATACCGTTGCTGGAAAGCTGTTCAAATTGCTTTTCAAATTCTGCGTCCGACGAGCTGACATCACCGTGCAACCACATCCACTTTTCCATTGAAGGTGCCTGCACGGTTTTTATAGAAAGATGTTTAGGCTCTTCATTCGTACAATTGCTAAGCAAAAGCAGAAATGCGGCATATACGATTATACAGTTGATATACTTCATAATTGAGATAGCCAGATCTTTCCATCATGACGAAGGTGAACATAATGACTCTTCCATACGACTTTGAACAAGAAGGAACTTTTTTGAATTTCATCAACAATTAGTTTGACAGATTCGCCTTGCACAGTAATTGTTTCAGGAATGTTTCTTGTATATGAACCATTCTTTTTAAAATGTTCTTTTTGTTGGTAATACAGTTCATAAAGAGCAAGTCGTACGGAAGCGTCTTCAGGGTGTTTTGTTTCGCGTTTTACGCTGTCGTCAGTAAAGAAAACATATCCCCATTTTTCCGGGTAATGCATGTTTATGATTCCCTGAGGGCTCCACACCCAGTTGTGTTCCGGTAAGAACCTATTGGTTGAATCTTTTTGTTTACTGTAGCGATTGTCTTTGATTTCAGATTCATATTGGACACGGGAAAAATTTATTCTCCAATGATCACCCTGTGATGGCATTGCATTCAATGCAGAAAATGGTATAGCCATTTCCACACACCAGGAAGTATCCTGATGATTGGGGTCATTGAGTGACCCCTGAATACCAATGGCCGAACTAAGACCTTCAGGCGTCCATTGTATTTGTAATGGTCCTCCTTCTCGATACGGTTTAGGAAGGAAAAGGTCTAGGATCGTATTGTGTGCGTTGACCTCAATTTCCATGTAATTGTGCGTGTCTCCATCAGGATCTATAAAAACCTCAAAATCATTATCACGATAGACTATATCATCATGATTCAGCAGAGTAGCCCAGACGTGAGGTTCTTCCATCCATGCCCACACGTATAGATATTTTTCGCTCCACAACATTTTGAATTTTGTTTCAAGATAGGGCGCAGGCTGTGGGTCACCTTCAATATCAATAAAGGTAGAAGACCATTCAGAATTATACCATGCCAGATCCATGTTCCCATCTATCTGAATCTCTGTTTCGGTAAATGGGCAATTGTAAACCAATGGAAGGTTTGACTGGTGTTGGCCGACCAGCAAAGTGCTGAACAGAAGGGCAAAAGGCATGAAAATATTTGACAAAAATGTCATTTAGTTGATAAAGATGAATAAATATATTTGGAAGCATTCTAATTAGTAGATATTTTTGCAGCTCACACATGAATAAAGTAAAAGTAATTATAGCAGATTCAAGTGAGCTTATTCGAATTGGTCTCACTTCCATTTTTGAGAGAACAGAAGCGATCTCAATTGTTGGGCAGTGTGCTTCCATGGAGGAGCTTCGGAGTACATTGAACGATGAGAACGCTGATGTTGTGATCATTGATTATACCTCAAAGGAATTTGACATCAGTGTGGTTCCTGAAGTTTTGGCGGTAAACAAAAGAGTCCGTTTCATAGGAATAACCAAAGATCAAATGGCGCAAACCATTGTTGACGCCTTGAAGTTCGGTGTGGTGAGCCATGTTAAAAAAGACTGCTCAGCCAAAGAAATAACGGAATCTGTGCTGGAAACTGCTGCGGGAAATAAGTTTTTTTGTGGTCAGGTTCTGGAGCTGATCAGAGAAGACGGGGTTAATGTGAATAATGTTGAATTTGAACCTTTGTCGTGTGAGCCAATTTCATTATCGACCAGGGAAATGGAAGTCATTGTCCTTATCGCTGAAGGGTCAACCAATTCTCAAATTGCCGAAAAACTATTTCTTAGTAACCATACCGTGGGAACACATCGGAAAAACATCATGAGAAAGCTCGGCGTAAATAATACAGCCGGGATCGTTATGTATGCGGTTAAATCGCAGCTGGTTAGCCCTAATAAGTTTCTATTCGCAAGTTCAAGTTTATAGGATTTTTGCACTTCGGGTAAGTCAGATGACCCTTTGGGAAGTTTGCTGTTCCGAATGAATGATCTTTACTGCATCTTTGGTGCATCAACTTATTTGAGATGTTAAACACAGATAAATTCAGAGTGGCATTTGTCGATGAAGATGACTTTTACGGAAGCATCATCAAAGAGCGATTGGGACAGGATGGTAGTATTGAAGTACAACACTACAACACTGGCCTGGCTCTGATAGATAGTTTGCACGAGGAGCCGGATATGGTTGTTGTAGATCATTCCATTCCTGACGTTAGTTTGCGTGGGTTGTTTGACCTGATCAAATTGTACAACAGTAAAGTATCTCTAGTTGTGTTATCCAGAGAAATGAACATTTCAGATTCTATCGATGAGCACTTGAATTTGGCAAGCAGGAAGATCACAAAAGATGAAAATGCAGTTCAGAAATTAACCCGCTTGATCCAGATACATCTCCTTTCATTTCAAGATTTCATTCGGGTGTAGCTCCCTTTTTTGATTATACCCTGTTTAAGGTATTGATGAAATGACCTCACAAGTTTAGTTTTGTCCTGTTATTTAAAATTAATCTAAATAAAGGATAATACATGAATCGGTACCTGTTGTCTCTTCTCTTGGTGTTTGTCGTTGTTACTGCTAGATCAGGTGACCTTAAGGGAAAAGTGGTTTCTGCGGAATGTGGCGCTAACATGTCTTTTGTTTCTGTTCAGGTGGGTGAGGAACAACATGGATATACAGATGATTCGGGTAACATATTATTACAGAACATACCCTCGGGCATTTACAACATTTCGATTACCACACTGGGTTATACTAAGATCGTTTTGGCCGATATCGAAATAGGAGGTGCTGTTACCGACTTAGGAATACTTCAGATGGAACCGTTGGTTACCATCATGGAGCCCTTTGAGATCGTTTACATAAGGCCTGCTTATAGTCACCATTACAACGGAACGTCCAATGTGGTTCAGGGAACAGAGCTTAGAAAGGTACAGCCACTGGGGAGTGAGGAGATCCTTAAGAAGGTTGCGGGAGTCAATGTTGCAGGAGATATAGGCATATCGAATCGCTTGAACGTGGGTATACGAGGGTCGTACCCGAGAAGATCGGAAAAGATACTTTTATTGGAGGATGGAGTGCCAATTGCACCAGCTCCGTATTTATCGCCATCTGCCTATTACAACCCACCAACAGATCGTTTAGATGGAATAGAAGTTATTAAAGGTGCCGACGCATTAACAATGGGCCCTAACAATATGTATGGTGCGTTAAATTACATTACAAAGAAGCCCTCATTGAAACCTGAATTTCGAGCATCACTTACAGGAGGGCAGCGAGGTTATCACTCAGAATTCTTTACTTATGGAGGGACCTGGAAGAATGTAGGAGCGGAATTGCAGGTGCTTAACAAGTCATTTGGCGGTTTCCAGGAGAATACATCCTCTCATATTTTCAACGTTACGGGTAAAGTTTATGCTGATCTTGGTGAACGATCCACTTTCTATTCCAAGATCAATTTACATCAAGAGAATTCTAAGGCGACATACAGCGGGTTGACGCCATTGACCTTCGCTTTAGACCCTACACAAAACCCATTTGATGCTGACGACCTCTCGACCAAGCGATATGCTTTGGATGTGATCTACAAGTACAAACTTGGCGATAACATGGTTCTTACCTCAACTGGTTATGCATCACAATTCACCAGAGATTGGTGGAGACAGAATACAACATTGCTTCTTGCTGAGGAGGTCCGGGGATATGTTGGAGAGGATATCTTTAACCAAAAGTACAGTTATTTGCAGGGTAGCTTTTCACCTGATGATTATGTCCGCGTGGGGAGAGTTGAGAATGGCCGTGAAAGTACCAAGGCACGTAATCGATTGTTCAGAGTTGCCGGATTAAAGGAAGAGCTGACCTGGAGCTATTCCTTAAGTGAAAAATTCAACGGCGAGCTGACCATTGGCTTGAACGGTCATACAGAACAGTTCTACAATCAGGAGATCGTAAATGACTCCAGTCGTTTTTCCAGAAGTGGAGAGATCGTTAAAGATCAAAAATATCTCCTGTCTGCTTTGTCAGGTTTCGTTAAAAACAAGTTCACGTACAACAAGCTTAGCCTGTCTCCAATGTTGCGTTACGAACTGATTAACATGCAAAAGTTCAACTTGCTATCCATTGCAGCTGACCCACTTAATGACGGGTCAAAAGAATATGGAGCAATAAACAATTCCTTTGGACAACTATTGCCCGGAATGAATGTGAATTATCTTCTGTTGGATTCTGCTTCAAATAAACTTGAGATTTATTCAGGAGCATTTATGGGTTATACTCCACCGACTTCAAGTGTTGGTTTTGTAGGGGTAAACGAAGAGGGCACTATAGATTCCTCACCTGAGGATGAGGACATCAACATGAAACCCGAGGTCAGCAAATGTTATGAGCTGGGAATCAGAGGGTATGGTTTAAGTGGAAAACTACAAGGCCAATTAACAGCATTTGACAACACCATCGAAAATTATTATTCCGCAGGAAGAAAAGAAGCTTTTGAAACATTAGGCTCGGTGAGCATTAAAGGCATCGAGTTGAACGGCAGCTTTGATTTCGGAAAATTCTTTAAAAGCGATGATCATGAGCTGGTGCTTGGGCTGTCTTGCACCTGGATGCGTTCTCGCATTTTAAGTGGGATGCTCAATGATTCGGATTTGTTCAAGGCAAAGCACACAGATGCTACAAAGCAGGAACTGATCGACAAGGTCAATGGAGAGCGTTCCGGTTATGCGGTTTACTTTGTTAATGATAGCTTGATCGACAGAGAATTGACGTATTCAGATTTTGATGCGATCGAATCCATCGAATTTGAATTTGGAAACGGAAAAATAGAAAACAATGCAGCTCCTTATGTGCCTGTTCAGATCATAAGCGTAAATCTGAATTACGGATACAAAGGATTGAATTTGGGTGCAAGCTATAGCATGGTCGGTGCTCAGTATACGGAATATCTGAACTTCGAGAATGAAACCGCTGAAGGCGCAATAGGAAAGCTGGAGCAATTTGGTGTTCTTGACGCAAATATCGGTTATACATTCAAAAGTAAGACTCGGTTCTTTGACGGGATGAATGTTTTCATAGCAGGCAAGAACCTGCTGGATGAAATTTACACAGCGTCACGATTGCATCGCGTTTCTTCCGGGATCATGCCTGGAGGATTTAGGCAAATAAATGCCGGAATTATCTTTAATTTGTAGGATGATATTGATTGCAGACAGTGGTTCTACCAAAACCGATTGGTGCGTCTCAGATGATTCAGGAAACCACGATATTATTTCGACAAGTGGGTTGAATCCCTTTTTTCAGGATACCGAAGAGTGTTTGGGTGTTATTCAGAACGAACTTCTCCCTGCCATTAGAAAGGTGGACCCGACAAGCATTGAAGAGGTCCATTTTTATGGGGCAGGTTGTTCAAGCGAAGATAAATGTACGGTGCTGGAAGTAGCTTTTAAAAAGGTTTTCACCAATGCGTTGATCCGTGTGGATCATGATCTTTTGGGTGCAGCTCGCGCTTTATGTGGTCATGACTCTGGTGTGGCCGCGATATTAGGAACGGGATCTAATTCCTGCTATTACGATGGTAAGGATATAAGAAGGAACATCACTGCGCTGGGCTACATTCTTGGTGACGAGGGTAGTGGTTCATACATGGGCAAACGGTTGATCAAGGACTATCTTGACCATGAGGTTCCGGTTTCAATCAGAAAAAAGTTCGATGCCGAATTCGGGTATACAAAAGATCAATTGCTGGATGAGGTATATATGGGTGATCTGCCCAATCGTTTTTTAGCTTCATTCGCAAAATGGATCATGGAAATAAAAGGGGAGGAGAGCTATGCCATGGAGATCGTTCGTGACAGTTTGATGGATTTTTTGAATAAACACATATGTAAATACGATCAGCACAAAGACGTTCCGTTAAACGTGCTTGGTACGATCGGGTATTTGAATAAAGATACTCTTATGGAGCTGTGCAAGTCGAAAGGAATTCAGCTTGGAAAGGTGATAAAATCACCAATAGAAGATCTGATCCAGTACCATCTTCCGGTAGTGAATCGAACTAGTGCTTAGTATTTCCGCCAAAGGTATATTCCAAAGCCAAATGAGGTTAGCCAACAGATGAACTCGATCCAGTTCGGATTGGAGTTGTATCCTATAAACCCTTTTAAGAAGCTGCCGATACTTCCTTTGTCATGCAAAAGATGAATGTATTTTCCTTTGTCAGCATTGTAAGTATACCAAGTGTCATTTGCTTCCTCAGGAAGCTCTGAAACGGGTTGAAGAATATCCCAGACACGGCCGATCTCGTTTTTGGTTTCAATGCCGATAGAGGAAAGATGATTGCCTTTTACAACGAATTCCTCCAGCTCATGTATCCCGTAGGCGATCATCCCCGAGGCGAAAATTACCAACAGGAAGCTAGTGACCTTAAAGAATTTTCTCAGGTCGACCTTACGCCCCTGGATGAAAATGAGATAGCCCAGGAAAACGGCAACAACAATGCCCAAAAAGAAGTTCAGGTAAAAATAGGATGCCGACATGTTTTCACTTGAGAACAAGAACATAACTGTCTCGAATCCTTCCCGCAAGATTGTAAAATAGACCATCCAGAACACACCCCATCGTTTCGCTGTTGAGGCCATGGTTTGATTCTCAATTTCCTGTGATGATGAAACCTGCTTGGACAGCCAGAAGATCACATAATAGACAAATCCGGCTGTGACGATCATTAAGATTCCTTCCATCAGCTTTTCTATGGATTCATTTTCGATCTGACCATTGACCCATTCTAAACCGAAGGCAAAAGCTACTGAAGATATGAGCGCTGCAACCACACCTAACCACAAAAACTTTATGTGCAACGCGAGCGATTTTTGCTTAAGGATGGTAAAGATTATTCCAATGATCAATGCTGCCTCTAGCGATTCTCTGAAGGAAATGATAAATGTGTTCATTAATCCAAAATTTGTACAATAATAGCAGATAATGGGGAGTTGTCAAATACCTTCATAGTGGTAAACTGTTAGTATTTATTGACGAATAATTTTAACATTGTTGTCCCCGCATAGTTTTATGATGCTTGATTCTTTTGCTGTGGACTCGTAAAGATCAGGAATGTCCACGATCAGATCCACCTGATTTTTAATACTACTGCTTACACCTGAATAATTAATTGCGGGAGGCCCCCCTGTAATATTGGCTGATGTTGAAACAAGTGGCTTGTTAAATTTTCGAATCAATTGTTGACAAAAGTCTGTTTTGCAGACCCTTATCCCCAAAGAACCGTCAGAACCTAATAACTGCTTTGACACATTGAATGCGTTGTCCAGAACTAATGTTGTTGGTTTGATTGCACAATCGATCAGATCCCATGCTATGTCCGGAACTTCTCGAATGTAACGTTCGATCTTATTTTCGCTGTCAACTAAAATGATGTAATGTTTGGATTGTGTTCGCTTTTTGATCGAATTCAGCTTAATGATGGCTTCATCATTACTTCCGTCACACCCTAATCCCCATATGGTATCTGTAGGGTAAAGAATTACACCGCCCCCATTCAGTACTTTAACAGACTTGTCAATGAGATCTTTGTATTCCATTATATGAGCTCGTTATACACGTTTCTTACACCTTCGATGAATTGTTCCGTTGAAAACCTTTGAACAAACTTAAAGCCTTGTTTAATCTGATCGGAATTATCCCTTTCCAATGCAATGAGCAGTTTAGCTCTTAGGTCTTCAACACTTAATGGGTCAGCGTATTGAGAAGCCTCACCGCCAGTTTCCTTGAAAACTCCACCTTTTGACGTGATTACGGGGATTTTAGAATAGAGAGCTTCGATGATCGGAATGCCAAAGCCTTCAAAAATTGACGGGTAACAGAATACTTTAGCTGATTGATAGATGGCTGGAAGATCTTCAAAGGGAATATTCTCGAGAAAGAACATGCGGTGTTCCATGTTATTTTGTGCAACTGCTGATATAACCTCCTTGAAATAGGATGTTTTATGACCAACAGCTACAATAGGAAGATCAACTGACCGGCATGCATCAACAAGCGTTTTCAGGTTTTTCCTTTTTTCAATAGTGCCTACGTACAAAATGAATTCAGAAGGAAGACCGTATTTTTCAACAACTGCATTCTTAGCTTCTTCAGGAACTGCTTGCTTGAACTGGTCATGGCAGCTTTGGTAAACCACGCGGATCTTTTCGGGATCCGTATTATAGAATTCGATCAGATCGGTTTTAGTTTGTTCAGAAATAGCGATTACCAGATCTGACTGTTCGGCAGCATATCTGAATTTCCTGTCGTAAATCCTTCTGTCAACTGCCTTATATGTTTCCGGATGTCTGAGGAAAATGAGGTCATGTATTGTTACAACATACTTCAATTTACCACCTTTTCTTTTTGGGATTTCCTGACTTAGGCCATGGTAGATGTCTATTTTCTGCTTAATAAGATCTTTTTCAAGATTAATTGACCTCCAGTAGCTTCTAAGACTTTTGTCAAAAAAAGTAGTTGGTGTAATAGGTGTAATGTTAGGAAAGTAATTAATAAAAGCGCTTCTCGGATTTTGTGAAACTGTTGGTGTGAAAAGAACATATTGATCCTCCTTGTATTTGTTGGCTAGTCCTCGGATCAGGTCACGACTATAGTTTCCTAGCCCGGTATTATTATGATATGCTCTTTTAGCATCAAAACCTATACGCATACAACGAAGTTATAAGATTAAGGGCTGAAATATTTTAATGATCTGTTTTCATCATAGTGGTTCAAACCGCCAAGTCATATTCTCTCAACGCTTCGTTTAAGGAGGTTTTAAGGTCTGTACTTGCTTTCCTTTCTCCAATTATCAGAGCGCAAGGGACATTGTATTCTCCAGCGGTAAATTTTTTCGAGTAGGAGCCTGGAATTACCACTTTTCTTGGTGGGACTTGCCCTCTGTATTCGATTGGCTTTTCCCCGGAAACATCAATGACCTTAGTGGTTTTTGTGATAACCACATTTGCTCCGAGTACAGCGCCGGCTCCAATTCGTGCCCCCTCTACTACAATACATCTGGAACCGATAAATGCATCATCTTCAATTACAACGGGTGAGGCTTGAAGAGGTTCTAATACACCACCTATTCCTACGCCACCACTCAGATGAACATTTTTCCCTATTTGCGCACAAGAACCAACTGTAGCCCAAGTGTCCACCATTGTCCCGGAATCAACATAAGCTCCAATATTCACGTAAGAAGGCATCATAATTACGCCTGGCGCAAGGTAAGCTCCATATCGGGCAACTGCGTGTGGAACAACACGAACACCCAATTCTGCATAATTATTTTTAAGCTTCATTTTATCGTGCCACTCCAGAGGTCCGGCCTCTATAGTTTCCATCTGTTGAATTGGGAAGTACAATACCACAGCCTTTTTTACCCATTCGTTCACTTTCCAACCGTTTTCAGATGGTTCGGCCACTCTAAGAGTGCCTTTGTCAAGTTCATCTATAACTCCTCTAATTGCATCTTGAAAAGCAATATCCTTTAGAAGCTTTCTGTCCTCCCAAGCTTGTTCAATCATTTTCCTCATAGCTGAAAACTAATTTGCTATTGCAAATATAGATTTCATAATAACGGGAACACCGTAAAGTGAAAATATTTATATGAAAGTGTAGCTTTGTTATATATGGGAAGAATACTTGCCATCGATTATGGTACCAAGAGAGTAGGGCTGGCTGTTTCGGACGATCAGCAAATTATTGCATCCGGATTGAAGACCGTTCATTCCACTGAAGTGATTGGTTTTCTCAAAGAATATGTTGGGCAATTTGAGGTTGATTGCTTCGTTCTTGGTGTGCCGAAAACTTTGAGTAATCAAGATACTGATGCGTCTGAATCAGTTCAAAATTTTTCGATCCACTTAAGGCGCACGTTCCCTGCTATTAAATTAGAGAGCATTGATGAGCGTTTCACTTCAATACTAGCTGTGAGAACAATGATCGACTCTGGAATGAGCAAAAAGAAGAGACAGAACAAATCTTTGGTTGATGAAATTAGTGCAACAATTATATTGCAAGATTATTTGGAACAAAAGAAAAATGGATTCAGATAGTAACGGGTTCACTACTGATCTCCAAATTTTATGAAACATTTTCTTTTGAATGTAGTATAAAAAGCACCAAATCCCACCATGGGAATATCCCAAAATAGGAATAGCAAGACATCTTGAGGATGGTGAAACGTCCAAAAACATCTACATTGGGTATGATTTGGAGTCAACACGTGTAGAGGTTTAAGTCTCTATATTTCAAATGGTTAAAGGTTGCAACTTAATTAAAGTATTGTGCCGGACGTAAAGGATTAAGCACGGAATCAGACAGAAAGGCAAACTAGTTCACTTTTTTGTTTTTTTACTGTCATATTATTCCTAAATTGGGAAAAGAATAAAGAATGCAATAACATACTAATTACGAAAAATGAAAATTGCAATTATAGAAGACGACAAGTGGTATGCGGAGATGCTTAAGTATCATGTTAACTTAAATCCGGATGTCGAGGCTTTAGTATTTGAAGATGCTGCTAGCTTTTTTGCTGATAAAAAAGGTATAGATATAGTCATAATGGATTATGGTCTTCCTGACATTTCAGGTGATGAATTGCTTAGTAAACTGCGGAACGAACGATCCAAATCGGATGTCATTGTTGTTTCAGCACAAGAAGATGTGGGAACTGCCATAGGCTTGCTTAAGAATGGAGCATTTGACTACATTGTTAAGGATGAGGATACAAAAGATCGATTATGGAACGCTATTCATTTTATTCGAGAGAAACGGAAGATGAAAGAGCGAATAGAAGAACTTGAAGATGAGGTGTCCAGCAAATATGCTTTTTCCAACTATATCAAGGGAAACAGCGCTATACTCAAAGGCATCTACAGGTTGATGGAGAAAGCGTGCAAGACGACCATCAATGTTTCTGTAACTGGAGAAACAGGTACAGGAAAAGAGTTGGTGGCAAAAGCAATACACTACAATTCAGATCGAAACAAGAAAAAATTTGTTGCGGTAAACGTTTCTGCGATTCCGTCGGAGTTGCTCGAAAGCGAATTATTTGGTCATGAAAAAGGTTCGTTTACCGGTGCAGGAGCTCGAAGAATTGGTAAATTCGAAGAGGCAAATAAAGGAACAATTTTTCTCGATGAAATTGGAGAAATGGATTTCTCATTACAAGCAAAATTATTGCGCGTTATACAAGAGAGGGAACTTGTCAGAATTGGAGATAACACACCGGTTAAATTGGATATTCGAATCATTTGCGCAACACACAAGAATTTATTGGATGAAGTAAGGAAAGGAAATTTCAGAGAGGATTTGTATTACCGATTAATAGGTTTACCTATCGAATTACCTCCTTTAAGAGACAGAAAAGAAGACATATTAATTCTTTCCAAGCACTTTATTGGTGAATTCAGTAAATTGAATGGGATGGGCAAAATAGAACTACACAAAAATGCTCAAGACAAACTTCTTTCTTACAATTACCCTGGAAATATCCGGGAATTGAAGGCTTTGGTTGAATTGGCATGTGCGATCAGCGAGGATAGTGTCATCACTGATGCTGACATAAATTTCCACGCAACTTCATCAAATCAGGTTGAAGATGTCTTGAATCAGGATCTGACTCTAAAGGAGTACACAAATCAGATCATTAAGATATACCTCAAGCAATACGACAACAATGTTTTAAAAGTGGCTGCCAAGCTAGACGTAGGCAAGTCAACCATTTATAGAATGCTGAAAGAAGAGAAACAACCAATCTATTAATTCCTACTTCTGCCAATGGATCAGGATGTAAATATCTGGAAAGAGCGATATTTAAAAGAGAATATTGCCCGTAGAGATATTGAGGAGAAGCTGAAGAGGAAAACTTCGGACCTAAGAGAAAGAACACTCAAGCTTTTTGAACTTGAGAAACTGAATGAGGAAAATCAAGACACTCAGAATCAACCGAAGGAGGATTATTTCAAAATGCTGTATGACAGCAATCCGTTAGCATTGTTAATCTACGATCCAGCTACTTACCGCATCCTTGACATTAATCAAACAGCCATTGAAAAGTATGGCTATTCCAGAAAGGAATTCCTGAAATTAAAGATACATAAGCTACACGATAAGGCTAACTGGGAAGCTTTGGAGAGAGACGTTGAAAACATTGTTAACGATACAGAATTTGAACCATACAAGGAGTGGATCCATTTGACGAAGGAAGCTGAAGAGATTATTGTGGAAATAAGTGCGTGTACCATTCCATATAGTGGGAAAAAGGCCAGATTGGTTCAGATTACTGATGTGTCGCAAAAGATCAAACTGCAGGAATACCTCCAACGAAGCGATGAAAAATATCAGAAGATCATTGAAAACATAGAGCTAGGACTTTTAGAGGTGGATCTGGATGATCGAATTACAAAAGTTTATCCTAAATTTTCGGAACTAACGGGATATGGATCGAATGAGCTAATTGGCCTTGTAGCGTCGGAAATATTGATCTATTCGGATTCAGAAGCCGATATTGAAAATGAGATTGCCAATCGGAGAGAAGGAAAATCAAGTGTGTATGAAGTTAAGATCAAAAAAAGGAATGGAGAGTTTGCCTGGGTGCTTGTTTCAGGAACTCCCGTGTTCAATGAAGACAATGTGATTGTTGGGTCTATCGGTATTCACGTAGACATTACGGAAAGAAAGAACATGGAACAGGATCTGATTGACTCTAAATTGGTAGCAGAGCAAAATGCCGCTATTAAGGAAGAGTTTTTAGCAAGAATGAGTCATGAAATGAGGACCCCTCTAAATGGAATTGTAGGACTTAATTATTTATTAAGGGATACCAAACTTGATTCGACGCAACTTGATTATCTCAATTCGATCAGAAAGTCATCCGATCACCTTCTGAACATTATAAATGACATATTGGATTTTTCAAAATTGGAAGCGGGTAAACTTGAGGTAGACTCTATTCCATTTAATGTGGAGGCCATTATCGATCAGGCAAAATCAGCATTGTTGTATAATGCTGAGTCCAAGGGAATTTACTTTAAGACCAAAGTAGACTCAAAATTGTCAAACTCGTATTTGGGAGATCCTTTTAGATTGTATCAGGTTATTTTAAATCTCTGCACAAACGCTGTGAAATTCACGGAGAAAGGAGGGTTACTAATAGAGATAAAAGTAACGAAGGAATTCAAGAGCGGCCACTCTATAAGAATTGATTTTATTGACACGGGTATAGGTATTGCGGAGAATAAGATCATTGATCTGTTCAAAAGCTTTTCTCAAACAGATATTGGTACAGCCAGAAAATATGGAGGTACCGGTCTAGGACTGTCAATTGCAAAGCAACTTGCCGAAGCAATGAAAGGTACTCTTGTTCTGGCAAATAGTAAAATGGGTAAAGGATCAACGTTTAGACTTGCTTTGGACCTTCCTCTATATCAAGAGGAACAAGGGCCTAGTATACCAGAGGAGGAAGTCGTTTTTGAATTTGAAGAGGGACTTAGGATATTGTTAGTAGATGATAACGAGATGAATCGGATGATGGCACGAGCTATTTTGGAACGAAAGAAGTTCGAAGTGGATGAAGTGGAAAATGGAAAAGAAGCCATAACACAGTTGGAAAAGAAGGAATACGATCTCATCCTGATGGACATTATGATGCCGGAAATGGATGGATATGAGGCAACAAAAATGATTAGAAATGAGCTTAGATTGAAGGTGCCGATAATTGCATTGACTGCTAATGCAATTAAAGGGGATGATCAAAAATGTTTGGAAGCTGGTATGCAAGGATATCTTAGCAAACCTTACTCTCCTAATCAATTGTACCAATCAATAGTTGAAAACATCTCAAATACGGATAAAAGGAAGGGTTAGACTTTATTATTAGGATAATATTTTATGGAAAAACTGTATACTAGGAAGAACCTTGAAGTTATTGCAGAGGGAGATGAATCTTTTGTGAAACTCATGTTGGATACCTTTTTGTCGTCATGTAGAGAGGCAATAGAAGTTATGGATACGGCTCTTACTGGCAATGATTATGTAATCATAGGTAAAACGGCGCACAAAATTAAGCCTTCAATTGATACTATTGCCCCCAGTTTGAGTGACAACATTCGCAAGGTAGAGGCAATTGTTGAAAACCAGAATAACGAGCTGGTCAGATCCCTGTTAACATCGTTGACAGCAACACTCGATCAATTGGAAACGGACCTCGCTTAGTACTGCACTTCTACATCCCATTCTGGGAAAACACTTCCGTTAAATGGACGTTCCTGTATTTTGTCAAATCTTTAAAGCTCTATATGTCAGGTAGTTATCATGGTGGCACGGATTAGGACTGAAGTCAGGAAACAAACCACAAATGATAAATATACTTGCCTCTGACATCAATTTATGGATCTCAACTGTATTGCCTTCAAAGAAGACCATTCATATATCAGACCCTGCTGATAAATTGATTCTTGATGAACCTATGAAGGACATTTTGTTCTCTGATGAATCACCTCAGGTACTTCTGATAATTAGCACAAAAGGAACAAAGGAGAAGGATCTAGAATACGATCGTTTTGATGTTATAATAGATTTTTCCAATCAAATTAAAAGGAACGATTCCTCTTCGATAAAATTATCCTATGTAAACAGGAAGGATGGTAGTATAAAATGGATCTTTAAAAAAGGGACTCTGAATTTTTCTAACCTGTTCCAACAAATTTCATCCAAAGATAAAGC
>Ga0315334_10001245_pt1 | contig 15652 bp, 8 predicted proteins | sample M150034915metaG_FD_205555 | JGI IMG/M metagenome (GOLD analysis project Ga0315334, IMG submission 205555) | Ammonia-oxidizing marine archaeal communities from Monterey Bay, California, United States - M1 500m 34915 | ecosystem: Environmental > Aquatic > Marine > Intertidal zone | place: USA... | reverse complement strand
TAAGCATATTGGACTAGTATTTCCACTACTGATTTAGATGCAACTGCAAATCATACTTTGTGGTTTAGCATCGAGTTAATAGATGCCCATGGCAATTCAGTGACCCAGATTAATGCGGATTCAATTATCGTCCTTCCCGCTATACCTTCGATAAGTGAACTTGCGATAATGACAACCGATGGAGAACTCGCAGAAAATGGTAGTTTCAGCACTCCTGATAATCTTCTTTTCTTGGTTAAGGATGCGAGTAATAGAAGTGATCTCGAGGTTGAAATTGAATTGGATTCATCTTCTTCAACTCAAACTCTACCGATGATTTGGAGTGAGACCGATTACACATATTCCGTCGTATGGGAACCCGGTTTCACAGATATTGGTGCATGGGATGTAGAGGTTTTTGCTGAAGAGGCAAACGGTGGCGAATCCGATTCCGATGGATTACATAATGGAATTGATGCCAGTTTTACTCTCAGAGATGGCGAATTTCCAGAAATAACCTCTGCAATCTCTTCCGAAACTAGCAATGAAGTTCGAATCGATGTTGAATGGGAAATGGAGGCGGGGGAGACGGTAAGCGCTTGGGCCATAATTTTTGGACCAAATGGCGAGACTCTAGCTACAAAAATCATTGAACAAACCAGCGATGGAATCGGTTTCACGATACAGGATAAAGGCGTGCTTTCCCCTGGGATCTATAGCGCTGAAATCCATGTGAGGGATAACTCTGGGAATGAGGTTGAAACCACCATCGTGTTGGTTGACATCCCAGTTCCACTCCCAGTAATCGGGTCCGATAACGTGTCTTTAGCATTGGATGGAGAGAATATGTTGCTCTCTGGCGATGTAACCTTTAGGTCCGGAGAGGGCACTTTGAACTGGATTGTTGACGAGGAATTATGGCTAGTTGTCCCCATTCAGGATGGGGAACTTTCCGAAGTTCTCCCGCTATCGAATTTGAGCAATTCTACGCATAATATTACTCTACAAGTCTGTAGTTCGGATGAGTGTGAAAATTATACACAAATCGTTGATACAACGCCTTGGTGGAATCTAGAAATAATTGTATTTTGCAGTGAATCCAATTGTTCGGCGACCAATGCAGGAGATTATCCTGCGACCATACGAATAATTAGTTCAAACCCTTCAACCGATTACAATTGCAATGAGATTATTGTTAATCCAGGATTAACTGCTGATATTTCATGTATGTTGAAGGATGGAAAAGACGCAGGAGAATATGTTCTTGAATGGCGTTTAGAGACCGAAAATAGAGGCGGATACTGGCTCGTTCTCGAAGAGGGAAATCATACCTTTGCGGTTGTAGAACCTGAACCGGAACCAGTTGAAAGCGATGATGATGAAGTTTCGACCGATGAAACGGCTGGCTCTATGTTCACGGGGACCACATTAGGTATTTTGGGTGGAGTGGCCTTGCTGATTGCAGGACTCCTCATATTTGCTTTCGTGAATCGCAAAGAAAAGGTTGAATTTGGAACGGAAGAAATCAATTTATTCGACAAGGAAAAAATAGAAACTCCAATCCCGGAGATTCCAATAGAGGAGCCATCTAAGTTCATCGAATCTTGGGAAGGCTTGCCCGGTGGTGGAGAATACCATGATAGGGACGACGGAATGTGGTATGAGACCTCTGAAGGTGCCTGGTGGTGGCGCCATCCTGACGGTAGGTTCGAAAGAGTCTGAACCGGTGGGTTGATTTCCTCCGTCTTGTAGGGGGGGTATATGCAGGAGTTGAGTGGATATGTTCGCTATCGTTTCCGCAGTGAAGACGATGATGTTGACATCTTGCTCGAAGGCGAGGCGGATTGGGTCAGAGGTATAGTTGCTGAACTTGGATTACGCAAGGTCGGCTGGATGATGCCGATGGCTATTGACAATACGAATCTTTCAGCATCTGGTCTTGCAAGTGACGACACAGATGCCCCCTCAGGCAAACCCAAAGACATGGGGCCGGAACCCGATCCTTCACGAATTCCAGTTGTTAGACGTACAATTGGCCAATTAAATATTGTAGCAAAATTGGTTGAAGCCGGTTTGGAAATGCCAAAACGCCCTACTGCCGATGAGTTGAGATTGGAACTTGAAGAGATAGAGGAGCCACATCCGGCTCAAGGCCCTATGGTTGTGGACCCGATGGCCGAATCATGGCTGAAAGAGTTGCTCAGGATAGTGGTAAGGAATCACGGAGTAACTGCCATTTCAACTGAAACTATTGCTTTATCAGCTAGTGATTATTTGGGCGATAGGGAAGGTCTTGAACTCGAATTATTCCTAGAAGCGATTTTCAGGACTGGAAAAATAGTAAAAATTCACGGCGGAGATACAACCGGATGGGGGCCTTCGCCCGCTTGGCTAGCGTCTGGATTGTAAGTTTAGTCAATATTGGCTATTACGGATAATCGTTATACTACGCCCCGTTTCCTCTAGTTTTGAAAACACACCTTCCCAAAGCAATTAAAGTGGTTGATGAACTCCGCAAAGATGAGTGATGATGATGTTTTTGAAGACTATGAAAATGGATGGGCGGGCAAAAGCGATTTTGTTAGTCCTGATAATGTTACTATCAACGACTGCCGCTAACCTAGTTTCTGCTTCGACTTCAAGAACCTATACGACAGACACAGACCCTGTGGATATCGCATTGGGAGACTTCGATTGTGATGGGGACTTGGATATAGTGACCGCGAATGACCGTAGTACAAAGATTTCAATTCTATGGAACGAAAATGGTCATTTCCAGAAGCGTACAGATATTTGGACCTCTGCAAATCCTAATCAGGATGCTGACTACGAAAATCACTCAAACACACAGCAAGTAGAAGTCGGCGAATTCACCGGCGACGATGCGATTGACATCGTAATCTATGCACGTAACCGTCCTCTGAGGCAAGATGCAAGTGGCGCTATCGTTGTCGATAAGTTAGGTAACGTAACAATCATCGAAAACGATGGATGTAGCGTTGACACGTTCACTATTGGTGAACAGTATGATGTTGTATGGATGTGGGATCTTGCAGTAGCCGATTTAGACGATGACGGTAACGACGATATCGTCACTCTAGAGTTGCTAGCCGACCTAAAGAACCAGCGTGTTGTCACTTACCGCGGACCAATTACATCCACCACTCAGGCTCAAATTACTAGCCTTGGAGACTCCACTCAAAATGCCTATAGGGAATTGGAACTGGGTGATTGGGGAGAACCAAGTCAGACTCATCCTATCGACGGAAGTTGCGACGACATTGACTTGTGGCTAGTCCGCGCCGAGGGTGTCGACTACCTATCAGGGGCAGCAACAAACCCTGGGAAGTCTGACAACGTCACAGTTGTCGAATTCAATTGTCTAACAAATACCTTCCCTGCAACCGTAGCATGGAGTACCACAGGCGGTACTGGTCTTCACGTTCACGCACTAGGTCCCGAATTTGGTGGTTTTGATATTGGGGACATAGATGATGATGGCATAATCGATGTAGTTGCAATGAATGATGAAAACACAGAAAATGTAACTTATGCAATAATCAACCCGACAGCTCACACATACAGCACTTCTAATACGGTCTATTTTGGACCTTACATTGCTTGGGAAGTAACTGTAGGGGAGTTGAATGGTGACGGAGAGCCCGATTTCGTTCACGCTGCAAAATTCAAGCAATCCAACTCTACATCATCTACCGGTGATACTACCACTAACTATTATCTGAACTTGCCAACAAGTGTACAGGTGACACTTTCTAATGGTAATGGAGGGCATATGAACCCTCTAGAGTACTTTGGTGCTATGCGACCGACCACCGTTGCTATCGGCCAAGTTATTGGTGGGCCTAACAGCGCACCTGATTTGATTGTTGGACACGGTGCTTATGACCAATTTACTTATGATGACAACTTTGGATGGGATGGTTCATACGACCGAATCGTAGTTATCGAAATGGATAACAAGGATTTGGCGGTCTCGAGCATTGATATTTCTCCAACCGATGCATATGTCGGCCTACTTGGCGAAGGAACTCGTGAAGTGGAAGTAACAGTAACCAATACAGGCATGGACATCCTAAATGGCCAGGCTACTTTGGATGTTGAAATCAAAGAAGTCGATGAAACGGCATCTAGCAATGTTACAGTTTATGCAATGGACTGGGATAACCCCGAGGACAAATCTGGCTGTGGCACAGGTTGCAGTTGGACAACTGAAGCATACTATGGTGCTAGTCACTGGCACGAAGAACTAGCAGCAAACAGTTCAAACGGACACGGCACTGGAAACAATGCAGCGTCAGAATCGGCTAATGGAGGCAATCCTACAGACTTTATGTGGTCTGGTTTAATGAAGACTAACTCCAGCGGAGTAACTTGGTCTGGATATGAATCTAATTGGGATGAAGGATTAGTTCTGAATAATGTTGATTTGACCGGTGCTGACCGAGCATGGATGGGTATTGAGATGTTCAGGCAACTAGGTTTGTCTGATTTGTATACCCAAGATGCAAACGGCTTCGTCTTAGCAGAAGTTTGGGATGACTCAGCAATGATTGAAATATTCTCAGAAGACAGGGGCTGGGTTACAATTAATTGTCCAAATAGTGCTTACTTCGCAAATCAATGCGCATCTGGTGAAAGTTATTGGGGCGGATATGACAATGGACGAATTGAGAACGAACAAAACACTGGCTTAGACGCTGCTATCTACCGATATGGAGGCGCAATACCTGGAACTCAATATTACTGGGGTAACTTCACAGAAGATGATCTGGGAGCATTCGATTTATCTAGTTTCACAGGCGAAATTGTCGACATTCGTTTCAGATTCAAATCTGGCTGGGAAGGCTCAATAGGTTCAAATGAATCCAGATGGTCAGGACTAGACGGGTTTGCTATTGACAATGTGAGTATTTGGAAACAGAATACCGCATTCACTTCCAATATACAAACTCAACAGTCGAACATTAACATGAACAACTTGGCACCTAACGAAGATTACACTACTGCGATTTCCGCTGATTTCATCAATGGAACAACATACCGTATTTCTGCAGTATTGAATTATGGCCAAGACGAACAGCCAGCTAACGATGAAATCGTTGGTTATATCACTGCATTCAATATATTTGACCCTGCGGTTGTTGGCATTGAATCATTCAATCCGGGTGGTTTGTATGCTGAAGGTAACTTCCCAATAGATGTCAAGGTAGAGCACCTTGGAAACACTAATGTGACGTTCGATCTTGAAGCAAGGGTGTACAGTGCTTTGCCAGCCGACGTCTATTGTGGCTCACCATTGGTAGTCTGTGAAGAAGGATTCGAAGGCGGCTCCTCTGGATTCAGATATACCGATGACAACAATGCTAACGGAGGAATCCTAGATGACTCTAGTTGTGCTGAGTCGATTTTCGGCTCACACGCATATTGGTTCGGGCACCCATGTGATACTGCAAACAGTTTCGGTGACGTTTGGGAAAACGAGACACTCACAATACCAGGAATCGATTTGACTAACATGTCTGGAGATTATGTCGCTCTTAACTTCGAGTACTTCGCAGAAACTTGGTTCGAGATACAGCAATCTGGTGCAGCAACTTCAGTCAATGATTACGCTGCACTAACTGTAGATTGGAATATTGGCGGAAACGATTACGATGGTGTAATCTATGGCCAATGGATCGATTATAATGAAGATGGATTCTGTTTGGTGGATGAAGACGGTAACGGTTTCATTGACCCTGTTAACGAGACGACCCTAGATAACACCGAAATAGATTACATCGGTGACCCTAGTAACGTTAACGGTGGCTCTGGTTCATACAACGTATTCTACAACAGTGACGGCTTGGTACAAAGCAGAAGCATTGACCTAACCCATCTGTATGTTGTTAATACAACAGAACCGGATTCTAATCTGTGGACTGACGAATGTATCTCCCTAGCGGGTTCAACCGTTGATCTCAATTTTGAATTCCAATCAAATGATGATGGCCACAATGGTCAGAATGATGGGGTGCGTGGTGTCGCTTTCGATAACATCAGCCTAGAGGAATTCACTTTCACCCAAGATGCAGTTTACAGCACTACAATCCTAGATTTGGATGCTGAGGAGAACCGCACAATAGCAATATCCAACCACGACTTCGTTTCCGGAGTTTACAAGATTGAGGTCGAATCAATTTTCGACAACACAACTCAAGGAACTCCATGGTATGGTGCTGAAGAAATTTCACTTTCTAACAACTTAGGGCGTGTAATTTTCTCTGTAGAAAGTGTAGATATCACCCTAGGAAAGCCAGACCAAATATCTTGTCTAGATGATGTGGTATTGGATTGTCAACTACCTATCGATAGTGCAAAGATGCACGATTGGTCTTTGTCTGCAACTAACGGTGTACTACAAGGTAGTTACACATTCCACATGACTGTAGTCGATGTTGCTGACGGAAGTCAAGTTCACACCACTACAGGAGGCCCTAGTCAGACTCTAGGTGCGCATGAGAGAACTACTGTTTCTTACACTCCATGGAATGGCTGGATGGATGGACACACCTACAACATAAGTTTCCATGCAACCCTGCCTGATGGCAGTACTTCTGGAAATACTAGATACTTCCATGCAGGCTTTGCAGATCATATCGATATTGCAATTCTTTCTGGTGATTCCACCAGAGTTTCTGCAATCAAGGAAGATATGGTTCTACTAGGAATGACCTACACTCAGTATGATATCAACGACTGGGACAATTATCTAGATCTTGGATGGTTGACTCATTATGACAAGGTAATCCTACCTTGGCAAGATGTCAATACTGCTAAGCCAAGTGATGAAGGTGGAAAGGGATACTTCGAATTGCTTGGTGGTTCTTCCAATCAAAATGTCCTCAAGAGTTTCATGTCATCTGGTGGAACTGTACAAGTTCACTTGTCTGGTGCAACAGATTACTACGAATATTCTTCTTCAACAGGAGAGAGTTTGCTTCCATTCGATATGGATATACAGCCTCGTAATACTCCAGAGACACGTGTTACATACAGCAACATGAAAGTTGCAGACCCTTACCATCCAATTCTTGATGGAATCGATCTAGCAGCATTCCAAGGGTTTGACCAGTTTGGAACTGTAACTGAAGCGATTATCAACACTAAGAGTGCTTCAGCAACTTCAATTCCACGAGCATGTGGTGATTATTCAGAGGAAGGAGGTTCATTCCAGCGTCTCCTACAATCAGATGCAGATTCCCAAGACACTGTTTTGGGAATATGTAGCTATGTTGATGGTGGCCTAATTGTCACTACAGTAGATGTAGCAAGTGTTTCTGAAAGGGCGAACAGTACTACTTTCCCTCTGCTTGGTAACATGCTATCGTACCAGGTGTCTCCTTATCCAAATGGATTTGGAACTCTAGGAAATGGACTTGATTTGACCATCAATGGTGAAGTTCCATCCTTCGACCCATCAACTGGCGGATATGCTTACCACTACATGAAGAGTGATTCTGAGATTACCTTTGGTCACACAACAAGTTCCTCTGAGGTTCTTTCCACAGATTGGGTAATTAGTGGTCCAACAGATTGGGTTGGCTCTTCAATGGCAAGTGGTACAGATCACACAGATACTGCAAACCCAACAGTCAGTTTCTGTAAGGTTGACTTTTCTTCCGCAACAGGATGTCTACAAGGAGCAACTTGGGAGATAACCCTCTTCTTACATGATGATGCAGGGCACTCACGTTCCATCTATGTCACTGTAATGACCGATGATACTAGAGCGGACGAATACCGTCCTGATGCAGAGGCAGTAATCGATATGCGAACTGATTATGTTGATCAAATCGAGGACCGTGGCGTCAAGTCAGTTTCAGGCACCGATTGGCCTTTACAGCGTATTCATCTTGATGACACGGGCTCATTAACGATCCACTTTGATGCAGGTAATTCTTCAGATGCTGATGCATTAACTGGTAACGGAATAGAATCCTATGAATGGACGGTATTATTCGATAAACCATACAATGAAGACAATTACAAATTGGAAGGGCACAACTTCATCACAAACGAAGCTAGTGATGGCGCTTGGGCTTACACTTTCAGCAATGTAACTGTAGACCCTAGTGGCCAAACAGAATCTCTAATTCGTATCGAATTGGTGGTTTATGACCAAGCTGGAAAGAGTTCTGATAAGTACAAAATGTACTTCTCAGTAGTTCCTGAAGGATTTGGAGATGCTGAGCCGACCATCCAAATCGATTTGTCCCTAAATGGGTCAAAAATCGATGGTGATACAATCACTCTTGCAGGTAACGTCGTAGACGGTGCAGAGCAAGGCGATGTATATGTTGAAGCAGCATTATTGGACACTACTTTCGATGAAACAGCAGTCGCAAAGTACACATTGCAATTAGAAGGCAAGTGGGTTAAGTCGGATGCACTAGGCGATGGTGATGGCTTTGAATTAACTTTGAACATCAAAGATTTATTCGATAACCAAACCAAGTCACAGAGGGTTTACCTCAAGGTTTACGAAGGCGATGACAAACGCTGGCCAATTATCTACTGGATTGAGATTACCTTGCCTGAATGTCAAGGCCTTGAAGTTCCAGTAGAGGTTCTAGCAGCCGAACCTGATGCAGAATGGATTTGGGATGAAGAAACAAAAGAGTGCATTTGGTCTGGAAAATATATCGACTCCGATGGTGACGGAACACCTGACAAGGCTCCTGTTACAAAGGATGAAAAGCAAGAAGGAAGTTCTGGAGATATGTTGCTTTATGTTGGTGGCGGTTTCGGTCTAGTTCTGATTGTAATACTTTCACTATTCTTCGTACTTCGTGGCGGAAAAGATGATGAGAAGGCCTATGGTCAAATGAGTGGCGATTTCGATGCAACAGCAGCAGGATATGATGGGGTTGCACAGATGGATCCAATGGAGCAATATGTACAACAGTTGATTGCCCAAGGTTATCCCGAAGAAACAGCCAGGACCTATGCTCAACAATATGCAGGTCACTTCCAACAGCAACAGCAGCAATAAGATGCTTAGTTGAGAGATTGGACTCTGCCCCTAACGAAGGGGGAGTGTCTTGTGACCGGTTGACCTATGAAGGGTGTCCACTCGCCACTGTCCATGGATAGAGGCGATATTTACACAGTGGCTAACCTAAGCCTTGCTGATGAAGGTGCTTTGCGAGTTGATTGGGCTCGTTCAAGAATGCCTGTATTGGCAAAGTTGAGGGCTCAGGCTGAGATTGATAAACCACTTGCTGGAATGAAAGTTGCAGGCTGCCTCCATGTTACAAAAGAAACAGCAGTACTCATCGAAACCATTAGTGCAGCAGGTGCTGAAATCTCCTGGTCTGGATGCAATCCACTGTCAACCCAAGATGATGTGGCGGCTTGGCTTGCCCGTGAAGGGTACTCAGTACATGCTTGGCATGGCCAATCAGTAGAGGATTTTTATTGGTGTATAGATAAAACACTAGAATTCAGACCAACATTAACTCTTGATGATGGTGCAGACCTGATTGTACGTGTTCATGGTGAAAAATCAGAGTATGCTGAAACTGTTATTGGCGGAACTGAAGAAACAACAACCGGGGTGCACCGGCTGCGAGCTATGGCTGCTGCTGGAGATTTGAAATATCCAGTACTTGCTGTTAATGATGCGATTACCAAGTGGGATTTTGACAATGTTTACGGTACAGGTCAATCAACTCTTGACGGAATAATTCGTGCAACGAGTGTACTGCTTGCTGGCAAGACTTTCGTTATAGCCGGATATGGGCATTGTGGTAGAGGGCTTGCAATGAGAGCACGAGGAATGGGGGCAAATGTCATCATCACAGAAATCGACCCTCTTCCCGGACTGCGTGCTGTAATGGATGGATACCGCGTTATGAAAATGGATGATGCTGCTCCATTGGGTGATATATTCTGTACTGCTACCGGCATGAAGGATGTCATCACTGGAAAGCATGTGGACTTGATGAAAGATGGTGCGCTACTATCAAACACAGGTCATTATGATTGTGAAATCAATATCGCTGAATTGAAAGAAAGATCCGTCTCTATGCGTACTATCCGTTCAGAGAATGACGAATATACCTTGAAAGACGGGCGTAGAATTTACCTGTTAGCAGATGGTAGATTAGTTAACTTGGCTGCTGCAGAAGGCCATCCCTCAGAAGTAATGGATATGAGTTTTGCAAATCAATTCCTATCTCTCTGTCGGCTTGCAGCCGAAGGTCCTGAGTTGGAAGCAAAGGTGTATGATATTACACTCGAACAAGACATGGGCCTTGCAACGACTAAGTTAGAAACACTTGGATTTTCTATCGATGAGTTAACGCAAGAGCAAATCACCTATTCAACAGATTATACTGCTGGAACTTGATTACTCTTCTTCATATGAAGACAATTCTTTTTCTTCATCACCATCTTCGATGAATTCCATTCCATCATAGTGGGAATCAAAGTCAGGTAGACTCATCTTCCAATTTCTTGGTAGTTTTCTGTTTGATTCAACAATTTTCTCTAGCCGCTGCTGGAATGCAGGGGGATGTCGAGAGAAGAGGAACATATACAATTTCGAGCCACGGATATCATTGGGAATAACCACTTTGCCACAACTAGCCTCAAACTGAATCGCCCTCAGTAGGTTAAATCCTGGGCGGTTTACCCTTTGATACAACTTTCTAGTGAATGACATACCTACGATTACAGTTACAAGAATTAGTACACTTGTTAGACAAAATGCCCACCATCCGTCCCCAAATAATGCTCGTGATGCGAAGACCTCCATCATCAAGAATGGAATTGTAGTAAGCATGAATAACATATTTTCTGAAACCGGTGCCTTCGATGCTCGCATTTTAATTGCAGTCCAGCCTCCATGGTTTTTCATCCATGGTTTGAAGTGAATTTTGGGGTCCTGTTCTGCCGAACGTTCTAATGTCCTGTGGAGATGAGTAATTCGCTGAAGTTGTGAATTGGCAATATCAAGATTTTCTTCGAAAAGAGTACTCAAGCGGTCACGTGCTTCTGAATACATTCCTAAATCTGAAAGAATAGTAGCCTGTTCAACAAGTGGGACCGATTCTAGGGGGGCCGCATCTCTACAACGCTGCCACCAGTGTAGTGCATCTTCATGTAATCCAAGATGATCAACCATTAGCCGGCCACCCTTAACCCAAGCATCTACCCTTGAAGGGTCGATTTCGATAACTTTGTTACAAGCAACCATCGCTTTGGAAGCTTGGTCAATATCGGGATATTTACCATCGGGCGCTAGAAGCCCAACGAGCATCCACCATGCGTTAGAATGAGCTGGATCCGCTTCAACCGCTAATCGTGCGTGTGCTAAAGCATCTTCAATTTCGTCACTTTCTTCTGCTTCAATAGCATCAAGATAATGACTTTCAGCACTCATTCGCGCCTCCTCCGGTCACCTTTACCATATTTGGCAGATTGTAGGGGCGGAGGATCCCTCAATTTCCTATGGTGGCCTCTGTCTTTAGGACCACCTACCCGCTTTGAACGACCACAACTGAAGCAGTCGTTCCGCCTTGCAAAATTTGATTTTCCACACTGAGGACAATCCCAATCTCCAGCCCTTGGTTGAGGTGGCTCTCTTCTTTCACCAGCTCTTCGATCATCGCCTTCCCATCTAGTAGATGATTGTCCACGCTCTCTACCTTTCGGCTCGCCACAACGATTACATTCCTTTCGGAATGAGAAATTTGAATTGTTACACTCTTTACATTCCCAATCATTATCTGAATGATTGCCACGATTATCTTGGCGGTCGCCTCCTCCACGTCGGTTATCTCGGCCTCTGTTATCTCCACCGCTACGTCGGTCATCACGTCCGCTTCGGTCATTGCGTTGGGAGCCAGAGCCTCTTCCGCCCTTTTCCTCGCCACAGCGATTACATTCAGTTCTGAATGCAAAGTTAGAATTACTACATTTGGGGCAATCCCAATCCTGATTTTGATGAGAATTACCTCTACGGTTATCTCCGCCTCTGCGGTCATCTCTACCGCCACGTCGCTCGTCTCCGCCTCTGCGGTCATCTCTGCCGCCACGTCGCTCGTCTCCGCCTCTGCGGTCATTGCGTTGAGGGCTAGAACCTCCTCTGCCCTTTTCCTCGCCACAGCGATTACATTCAGTTCTGAACGAAAAGTTAGAATTATTACATTTGGGGCAATCCCAATCTTGTTTTTGCTGATTAGAATTTCCTCTTTGGTCATATCCATCTCTTCGATCATCTCTACCTCTCCGATCATCGCGGCCATGGCGGTCATCTCGGCCCTTACGGTCGTCATTTGATTGACGATTTTCTCTTGGTTTTCGAGGTCTTATTGTTATCTCTACGCCAACTAATTCTGTGGCATTTGAATTTCTGTCTAAGTGTGCAATGTGGACTAGTGAATCGTTTAGATTACCAATCACCCCATCGACCTTACCGATATATGTCTCACTGGAATCAACCATTACCGAACCAAGAGCAGGGCATGCTCCTGAGTAACTAACGAGTAGCCCACCTTCGTGGCTTACTCTGTCAACTCTGCCTTTGAACATACCCTCGCCTCGGAGTACACCTTTTCAGTGTGACGGTCAATCTCTTCGAAGTAGAAGGGCGGCACCTAGCATGGAAATGATAGTCGCGAACATGCCAATTGATGGTAACCCTCCCTCGTCTTTTGCAATAGGCTCGGCAACCGGATTATTCGCTAAATCTGCGTTAGGGTCTGCTACACTAACATTAACCGAAGTAGAATCACCTACCGAGTCTGTAGCACTCAGCACCACATCAAACTGTGTTTTACCCTCCGCTACACATTTTGCTGTTGAGAGACTAACGTCCCAATTAGATTCTACTTCATTGAAACCGGTAGTAGTATCTCCACACATAGTAGCCGACAAAACAACATCGCCTCCATCAGGGTCGATTGCTGTTCCCGATAGGCTGAAGGAATATTGATCCGATGACCAAGTCGCTTGTGAGCCATCAAACTCATCGGTGTCCACGGTTAGAACAGGTGGAGTATTTTTCTTCTCTAGAGATAAGTCTAGCATAATATTCCAGTCTAGCATTCCATCGGAACTTGCAGTTACATGTATCATGAATTCACCTGGCGACATACCAGATAAACTGACCGAGGCAATTGATGAACTCGAACCGAGATTGAAGTTAGTTACTGGCCCATCTCCATTTTGATAAGAGGCCAATCCTACTGCTAGGTTTTGGACTAGAAGAGAAGGTTGCGCCTCAACCTCCACAGCATCACTATAGATTCCAGCCACAGCACTGAAACTTGCAGGTTGACCGAACCGCCAAGTGTGTGTAGCATTGTTTGTTGCACCATACGGGTCGATAATCGAACATTCAGCAGTACCGGATTCAGACGAGCCAGAGATAACAAGAAGTTCTCCCGCGGAATTCATACGGCTTGACCAGCCATCCTCTGTGAAATCACAATCCAAGCCCCATGCATCATCATCACTAGCCCAATCTGCTATTGTTTCACCAGTGATAGCGACAACTTCACCACTCTCTTTGATGATAGGAATTATTGTGTTATCTTCAGGAGGGTTTACCCAAACAGGTACATCATTTTCAGCAGGGGGCGTAGTGGTCATGTCGAAGAATATATTTCGAATCATTGGCCAGTCTGCCTTGTCGTAGCCAATATTGAGGATGACTTTGACGCTGCCATCAGGCAGGTGTTCTTCAGCGATGGAGCCCGCATCTAGATTTACAATACCATCGTCTTCAATAGTCCAATTTGCCATTCTCATACCATCGACAAATGGGAATGTGAACTCCATTGTTGCACTTGTGACATTTGTCGCATTCATTGCAACAGTGAAATCACTCAGGCCTGAGTTTGGTAATTGGTTGAATCGTGAATTGTAAGTTTCACCCTCCTTTACAAACATAGAAATTTCGAGGTTATTCGTTGCAGTAGTTGGAACTTCTCTGCAATCTGCACTAGCTAGTGCATATCTGCCGGCACAGGATCTTTCCTCCGGGTGGCCATCAGGAATCAAGTTCACTTCTTCTAGGCCAATGCCTTCTTCGACAAATTCAACATCGTTCCAATCTACCCCACCACGGTGCGGTAAGCCCTCTCTTATTCCGATACGAGTGTACATGTCAGCGATGCACTTAGGGCCAATCTCTCTTATTGCGTCCCTTTCATCGGTGGAAAGCCAGTCATTGTTCCCGCCAGGGAATCCGTCAAACAGGGTATCCATATTGGCACGAACTATTGCAGCCCGGCTTTCATTAACCCATGAATTTGCATAAAGGTCTGAAGTGGCCCAATCATCTAGAATAGCAAACTTGAAAACAGCATTATTGTATTCAAATAAATCTTCAAAGGTGTAGCCTGAACAATCTACATCCATTTGACGACCTGAATCTTCAGCAGTAGTTGCGATAGTAAATGACATTGTAGTCATCAATGTAGCAAGTAGAAATGCAGAAAAGCGTCCTTTCATGGCCAGCCCTAAGAGCAGAATATACTTAGTGTGTTGCTTTCCATGTCAAGGATGCATGCGTTCGGTTCTACGAATGAATAGATACAATGGTAAAATACTCCAAAGGACAGCAGCAATGCTTGTAGTTAGTGGTGATATACCTCGGTCCACATCACTAAGAGGCATTTCTAAGAGGTGATGATATACACCATTTGGTGAAAACAAATCCATTATTGCTTCAATGCGAATATATTCGGTCGAATTTAGATTTTCAACCCCTACTCCTAAAAGGCCAGCCGCCAAAGTAGTTAGAACAAGCCATAGTAGGGTAAATAACATCCAGACTCCTAAACCAACTGCGATAGATGCCCCCATATCTTTAGCCCAAGAAGATGCCAATAATTGAATCGAAGTATACCAAAGTAAAAGCAAACCAGTAGCGAGTGTATGAATGAATAATTCTTCTAAACTTGGTAATGCATCCATCCGATACCAAATTATTACTAGACTGATTAAATTCAATATTAGTACAGGTACGAATATTGCACACCAATGGCCAATTAATAGTGCACGGGCGTACACCGAACGTTGGATTGGTTGCGACAATTTCACTTCTAATACTCCGGATAAGCGGTCTCTACTAATTCCGTCAAATGAAATCAAAACCGCTCCCATGGTGGCCGAGAAAATAATGAACGCGGTAGATGCAAACATGACATCATATGCCGAATCGATAACAATCCCTGTGGGCAAATTTGCCTTTGGATCTGATAACCCCCAACTTGAAAACAAAATAAACATGGCTAGCAGTGGCCAAATTACCAGCATCCTACCTGCTAAAAGGCGCTCTTTCATGATGTGCCAACCTAGATTGAAAGCACTCATTCTTCTTCACCTCCATGTTGTTTGAAGGGGAGTAGGTCATCATTAGATAATTCAAGACTAACATCTTCAGGATCAATCCCGGTTACAGAACAAATCATTTCTACGATGTCAGCACCATCTTTTAATCCTAGATTTTGACGAATACTAGGCAAAGTACCTTCTGCCAATAATTGACCATGGTGTAGAAGGGCAATACGATCAACAAATGATTCCAAGTCGGATACTTGGTGCGATGATATCACTACAGCGACTCCTTTAGATGAAAGACCCTTCAAAAGATTGC
>Ga0315334_10001240_pt1 | contig 15676 bp, 9 predicted proteins | sample M150034915metaG_FD_205555 | JGI IMG/M metagenome (GOLD analysis project Ga0315334, IMG submission 205555) | Ammonia-oxidizing marine archaeal communities from Monterey Bay, California, United States - M1 500m 34915 | ecosystem: Environmental > Aquatic > Marine > Intertidal zone | place: USA... | reverse complement strand
TGTCGTACTGAAAACAATCCTGATAGATGTGTGGCTGTAGGGCTTGTCATGTCGGAGAAGAGGAGGCGTTGGGCGAAGTGGGCCACTGGCTCCTCATTCCTTCTGCTCCTGTTGGCCGTTGTTTCGTTATTCCAGCTTTACCCTTCCCTCATTGAGAAATATGATCCAGAGTCTAATTATGTGGTCAAAGTTGGGCCCGGCCAACAGTCTGATTTCACTATTAGTGAGGAGACTATTCTCACGGCTCTTCGAGTCAGCGAAGGGGATGGTCTCGCAGCCGAACTGAGGTTGTTCGATGAGGATGGATTGGAAATCACAGGGAGAGGGCCTGGCTTTCTTGACTATGATCGATTAGGTACAGACAAGCAGACCATCTATTCGCCAGTCAAGATTTTCCAAGATATCGCATCTGGAAACTACACTCTGCATAACGATGCTCAGGCGCTGCAACTATGGCTGGTCGATGATGGGGAGTTGCAAAACGATATTGACGGTAATCCATGGTCATACATCTTCTACATGGGATGTTGCCTAGGGGCGCCGATAGGGCTTGTCGGCCTGATTCTCGCCGTTATGGTATGGATAGACAAGCGCAAGGCACCAGACCAGTTCGTGGTGATACAAGACGGCAGTGTAATCCTCACTGATATGGAGGGTGTTCAATCTATGCAGCCTCAGGTGGAGAAGTTCACTGATAGAGAAGGCAGAGAAGGAATTCCTAGTCCATTAGAGAAGCAGGTTGATTCCAATACAGAAGAAGGATGGAAGAATTGGGATGAGGGATGAAACCCTAATCGAAATTTTTCCAAGATTAGGGCAATTGGGTTTTTAGAGGGCTCTGACTACCCAACCTCGAGTTGGTAAGTGATGGTCGGCTTCGACGAGTCCCTCAGCATTCTGGAAAATACGACCAGAAGGGATATTCTCAGATGTTTGGTAAAGGAGCCCCACTACCCACTTCAGCTATCCGAACTACTCGACGTCAGTCAGCAAGCAATCGTAAAGCATCTGAAGGTGCTTGAGTCCGCGGGATTCGTTGACTCAGAGATGAAGAAATCAAACAAGGGCGGTCCACCTAAGAAGGTGTACAGGGTCGACCAATCGTTCTCGATTCGCCTAGATCTAGGGCCTGACTTGTTCAGAGCGGAGCATAGGAAGATGCCCCAAGGAGGTGTAATCAATATCTCTGGGAATCTTCCCAGCGGTTTGGATACTGTAGTTGAGAAGATAGGCGCGCGAAGGAGGCTCCCTATGGTCGATGCTATGGCAATTCTATCCCAGTTGGATTCGGCTCTGGAGAGAGTTGATGAGCAGCGCGATGCGATTATTGCCCTTCATCAGCAAGTGATGCACAAAGTCTCGCCGAGCGTCGAAGATCATTCCAACTCATATGAGGAGAGGCAGCTTGCACATGCGATGATGAGAAACCCAAGAAGGCCCTTGGACCTAGATGCGTTCTCACAAGGCCTGCGTATTCAGTCAGTACATGCTGAAAGGATGATGGACACTCTTCGTAATCAACTGATGAGAGACTTTGCTTCCTCAAGAGGGACTTTCGTGGCCGCAAATGAGGGTACTCCACTGCCTTGGTGGATGGCAAGATAGTGTCAGAATAGTACGTCCTCGTCATCTGAGCCTGGCAGTAAGCTGCTAAGTTCTGCAAATCTGGATAGCGCGGCAATCCTCCTACCATAAATCACGAAACCGGCAACACCGATTAGGGAGAAAGTTGCGCCTATTATGATCACCGGGACAGAGTATACCGCCACCACATCTACGCCGACGTCCAAAGCGCCCCAAGTGGAGCTCATCTTCCCTCCTGGAATGGCCTGAATGTTGTTGTTCTCATTCGTCTCCACTATTTCGTTATCCGGATCCACGACGACGACAATCTTGTGGTTCCCAGCCTGCACCATATACAGGAGTGTAATCGAGTTGGGGTTCTCTTCTGTCTCTTTCATGGGCATCATCGCCTTTACAATCTGTCTGTATACGATATTGCCCTCATCGCAACCATTCCTCTTGATATCAGACTCAGATTGGTCCTTGCACAGGATGATATTGACATCAGCTGCGTGCGCGTTTCCGTGGTTGGATACCTTTACGGAAACAGAAAGCATGTCGCCAATCTCACCTTCGTTGTTGTTAACTTTCACCTCCTGAATGACTAGGTCCGGGGCTCTTAGTCGAAGTTCGAGAATCTGTTCGTTGTTATCGCAGTTAGGGGGAAAATTGTCCTGAATGCCGTCCACATTAGCATCGAGTGTGCATGAATCGTCCCAGATAGGAGTCTCATCGTGATCGCCGCCCTCCTCCGAGGAGCCGAAGGCAGAAATCGCCTTGATGCCGATGAACCTGTCTTTGAGAGCAGCATCGGGGGCTATGGTGACGATTACGACCATTTGTAGGGTCGTGTAAGGTTCCATCCGTGGAAGGGTTACAGAATTCTTGGATGTCACGAAGCAGTCGTCACGATATATTCCCTGCTCCTCATCTTGTTTTCTTTGAGCGTCCTCCTCGATTGTCAGTTCCACACACGGAATCTCTAGGGGATATTCCGTCCTGAATCCCTCAAGCAGAGCGTAGTCGATTTCCCAATTACTCAAGGCTTGAAGGCCTGGGGACACCCCCCATACAGGCGGATCTCCGGAGACCGTGTGGTTGTGTATGGTGGGCATATCATGGACGTTGCCGTGGTTTGTCACGTTTAGAGTGAAGCGCACGATTCTGCTGGGTGCGGTGGTCTTGATTTTGCTCTCTACTGCTGGGTCGAGTGTGATTCTCATGTCATGGAACTCAATGATGTTAACTCGAAGTATGATTTCATCCTGCAGTCTGGTTCCTTGGAAGGGTTCCTCACTGAGGACATTGAACGTTATCGTGTACTCGCCGGCCAGAGTCTGTTCGGGTACGTTTACGCTGATTGGAACAATCTGAGACTCGTCCCTATCCAGTTCCTGAAACAGGATTCGTGGGATGTTCATATCCCAAACATGAGATCCCCCGCTGCCATCTATTATCGAGGCTATGGAGATGTCATAGCGGTCCGGGCCGTTGCCGAGATTGTTAATCGTAGTATCCATCTGATATGATTGGCCCGGATATAGGTCGAGGATGGTGTTGGGAACCTCTGCCTCGAGGTCGTATCTCTGAACCACGTTGGTAAGTATCAAAACTGAGTCGCGAACCTTTGGTGATCCATCCAAATGCGCTCTCACAGTAATGGACTCGCCGATGCCGGCGGTGCCATTGTACGGAGCGCACATCTCAGCGGTGACGGTGTATGGAGTATCAATCTGGGCCCAGTACTCATCTTCGTCACCGGATTGGGCGCCACCAGACCATTCGGAGAAATCCAAATCGGTAGTCCAGTGATCAAAGCGCCATGTCAGGAGGTCGAAGTTGTCGGGCTTCTCCTGTGGTGCTCCTGGCGTAGTGAAAACGATTAGGCCCGGGGTGAAGTGTTTGGTGACCCCTATGGGGAAGTTTACACACTCTCCAGGTAGGACGTATTGCTTTGTGTTGCCTATTTCGAATACAATGTTACCAGTGGTTCGAATGGAGACGTTAATCCACAACTCCAACACATCGAACGTGCCCCTGTCTATAGACAGCACTGGCTCTCCAGTGGACCAGCCCTTGAGATAAATTACGAAGGTGCCTGGATCTTGTGATTCGGGTACGCTGATCTTGAGATTTCTCGTCACTGACTGTCCCGGGTCGAGAGAGATGGACAATGGGAAATCTATGCCCCACCCAAAGGGTAGTGCCCACTCATTCTGCCCATCCAAGGTGGATGTATCGTAGAAGGCGAACGTGTCGTACACGTTGCCGGTGTTCCTGATTGATATCGAAAAGACCGCTGACTTGCCCTGCTCCACATCCACTTGGAAGTGACTGGTATCCAATTCGATGCCATGCACCACATCCATCAGAGTGAGCAGAATTTGTTGGTTGCGAATCGCCGGATCCTTGTGTGAAGTGGCCAATATGGTAATCTGAGCAAGTTCATCTTGTTTGGCTTGGTAGATGGTTGGCGCTCTCACCCTGATGTACAGAGGAACGATGTCGCCTCCCTCGAGGAATACCGGAGTTGAGTCGAAGATAGGGGTGTTGTTGGTCGCGAAGAAGAGTGTGGCGGTCCAGTTGTTCGGAACTCCGTCTATAGTCACAGTGAACGTGTCTTTCACAAGTTCGGCAGGGCCGGGGGTCGGGTTGGCAATCGTCATGTTGAACGTGGTCAGATCGCCGGGCTGGATAGTGTGGTAGAACGTCTCGGCATCGGTCGGACAGTCATACGGATAACCCTCGATGTTGGAGTTTGTCTGTACCTTCTCGTCACAAGCCAATGAAACGTCAACAAGGCCGGTGAGCACGTGCACGTAGCACAGGGTGTACCTGTTCGAATTGCCCTCTTCGCTGCACTTGTTTGTGTCGGACCATCCCAAGTGAGCACCGCTACCCAAATCATTAGCAAACGCCGGAGGCATTCCGAAGTCAGGGATAAGAGGCGAGTTGGGTCCTAGTTTGTCAGACTGCCACTCAGTCACGGCAACCACCTGCCAAGGGTCGTAAATAGCTGAGACGATTGAGTTCAGTGGGAAGCCGTCAGGATAGGCGTCATTGGTGTGATTAAGTCTGGTGTACATCATGGTCTCGCCTTGGGTTTCGTTGTAATTGTCGAGCCAAGCGATGTGTACATTGTCGAAGGAGTCGGTCAGAACTGTCGGGAAGTGTGAACTAGCACCAAATGGCCTTCCGGCTGGAATTCCAGCTATACCCTCTACCTGAGATATTGCGCCATCGGAAATCTGCTTGATGCCGTAGGTGGGGAGTCCTTGGGGGGCGCCGTCCCAAGCCGCCGCTCCTCTGAGTCTTAGTTTTGTGTAGTATACTTCGTAGTTGACGTCGATATCGAAACCATAGACTCGGCCGTCCTGCCAAACCAAATGGGTATTCCCCGAGGTGTCAATAGAAATCGATGGATGCAAGCTGTAAGCATCATCGATGGTGATTCTGGTATCGTTGACTACCACCAAGTGTCCGTATCCCTGATCATCGGCTGAAGGCCCCAAATCCTCGGAGTAATACCCCATTTGATTGTTTATCTCGGTTCCTGGGTCACCAGGATTCCAACCCGGCCATGGATTTTCAAGGAGAGATAGCGGGTCCAAGATGGTCATGTAGATCTCTCGGGAATTGTTGGTGGCAAGGTAGACCATCGCCTCGACCATAATCTCCAACTCAGTGGATGAAGAAGAGGAGGTCGGAAAACTGTACATCTGCCCTCCGCCATTGGTGAGTCTGGTTGTAGCCCCATTGCATGTTCTGGTGTTCAATCCTGCACCGTTGGGACATTGTGCCAAATCCATCATGTAAGAGCCGACTGAAGTGTCCGAGCCGGCCCAGAGAGGAGTAGGGATGATGTCAGCGATAACGCAGGCATCATGGGCTTGGTTGATGCTCTGGGTGTCGTCGTTGTCCATCGGAGTTCCACCGTATGGGCCCTCGTCGGAAATTGGAATGACGATCTTAGTAGCATTTGGATTCCATGGATGGTCGTCGGAAGTGGGAGGGTTTCCTGGTATATTTCCGGCTATATCTCTCCAAGACAGGCAGGCCCATGTAGAGGCGGGGCCCCAGAATTCACTGTAGTATCCACCATCTGCAGGCAGGTCGGTTGCTTGGTTGTTGTAGACCACTTGAGTCAGTTCCCTGATTCCTCCTGAGTCATCTCCGGGGGCGATTCCCAGAGGGGTGTTCCTCGGCCCTTGGCTCCCCGAGCCACCAGTCTGGTATGCGGCGGCGCAGTTGCCGCTAGTGGCGGCCGCGGGCCAGTTGCCGCTGAGAGCGTAGAGAGTCTCGTAGACTGTCATGTTCGCGCCCACTAGCAGGGGTTTGAGACCGGGGAAGTATCCTCCGCTAGCGAAATTACCCCCATAGAACACAACGCACATGTCAGCCCACTCGGTGTTCATCGAACCCGACGTGTCGATTGGGACCACCATCTCCACCTTTCCTCCCCTAGTATCATCCCAGACAATCTGAACGAAGTCATCGACATCCACAGCGATGTCGGGATGTCCCTTGTGACCGAGGATGGGGGTTAGCAGGGTGTCGTCAATCTCGATGATGGCGGACCGCGCTGTATGGTCAATATACAGCATCTTGTAGTAAATCTGGGTTTGCTGATAGAACATCTCAAGTGGCTCAAAAGAATCCTCCCATACTATGTGTGGATTGTTGTTTGAATCTACATCGATTGCGGGCCAATCACGGTTCTGTGGACTATTGGCTACCTCAAAGTCGTCGGGGATGACGGAAATCACTGAGTCAATAGACGCATCGCCGTTCTGGTCATCTAGGGAAGGATCTAGAAGAGTGTACATAATCTTGTACTGGCCCGACTTATCAGTCCAAACTATGTGCACCATATCGTCGTCATCCACTCTGATGTCCGGGTGCCAGGCTCGATGCGCTCCGGGATCGGAAATCTGGGTCTGATCAATTAGCGTCTCTCCCCTTGGATCGAGCATTTTGTAATACAGGTGATTGGTGTTACGGCTCCAAACGACGTGAATATTTCCCTCGGAATCGGCATCAAGTACAACCATCCTGTCATTGTGTGTTCCACTATCGACGAGTTGTATGGCATCGGTGAGAACGATGTCGGTCGCAGAGGCCGATGGAGCGAAGGATGAGATGATGCTGATTAGCATAATCGAAACTAGACCTATGCTACCTCTCCTAACACTACGATTGTCTGTTCGGTTCGGATTACAACGCCGCATCGGTCAATTTCGGTTTAATCGCATACTTAATCTAAACCCTTTGCGGTCACTTTCTATCCCTTCAGATTAACGAAAATGGGCTCTAGACCCACTCTAAGGGATCGAAGTCCTTGCCGAAACCACCGGTCTCATCGGTATCGATCTCTGAGGATCTTGGATGAGATGCGGTTTGCCTTCTCTTGGTTCTCTTGTCGGCCCAATCGTCTACGGGTCCTGGCTTGCCGGTTCCAGGGCCAAATCCATACTTTATCTGATGAATCAGAGAGAGTTTTGTCAGCCAGACCTTTCTCATAGAGTGCATAAACTCGTTCTGAGTCAATGCGTCGAACCAGACGGGTCTTGAGAGGTTGAATGCCTGAAGTGGCCCTGCTACTTCAGCGGTACTTCGGCCGACATGAAGTACCCAATCCAAATCTGATGAAGTCAAGTGGATTCTAGTATCGTGCAACCACCCTTGCCAGCCTTCGGAATTCTCCGAAGCAAGCTTTCTCATCGAGTCCTGCTGGCCCTCATCTACCCGAGTGATAGAGTAAACCAGTGCTAGATTTCTCTTCTTCGGGATTACAACATTGAATAGGTGCCCCTGCTTGGTCGGGGGATAACGCACATGCAGGTGCATCGCTGCTTGGGGGTCGCTTACTTCGCGTACCTCCAGCCGCTCGCTTTGCAACCAAGATTTGATTGTCTCTCCGGCTCGCCGCGCATCCACGAGAACTCTGAACATATCGTCCTATTTAGAGCAAGTTGAGGTTGGAGCGGACATCTGCTACAAGACGAAGGAGTAGTTCGCCTTCGTCGGAATATGCCAGTTTAGTTCTTCTACCTGAATCGGCGAAGTCGGTCCAGAGATCGTATCCGACTAGGAATGCGAGGTTGCATAAATGAAATGCCAACATGATTCCAATTGCAGCCGGAAATATGGCCAAAATCGACCCTATGGCGAAGTAGGCTATGGCAATCGCTAATGGCGGCCAAAATAGCACCGGGGAGAACATCGCAGCAAGCATGTGGTAGGTTGTCCTCGCATCAATTCCCTCATCAGTCCTGTCACCAAAGTACCAAGCTACAGCGGCTTGGATTCCGGTGGATGGAATTACTATGGGAGATGTTGCAATCATTACCGAGAGTCCCATTATACACCTGAGCCATGGCCTATGTATACGAATTCCATTGACTTCAAGCGAACGTCCATCCAAGTTGTTTGTGTGTAGAATTTCGGCCGCCTGCCTTGCGGGTTCGACAGTTGCGTCACTAATTTCTCCGGAAGTCAGCATTTCTCGGGTCTCTCGGGCTGCGAGTACCTCATCTCGAAACGTCTCGAGTCTCTTTCCGGAGCCTAGCGCGCGGATGTGAGCGATGAGATGCCATGCCCGGTAGGTCTCCCAATCTGAAGCATCTGGAGTGATTATAGAGAGCGCATCAAAGAGGTCGTCTCTGAGCGCATCGACCTGTTCGTGGGGAGGTTCTACCCAGTCACCTGCAATCAACCGCTTGCCTATATCTGGATTCGATGGAGGTGAGATTGGAATAGGTTCTGGGTATTCGACGAAGATGTCGGTTCTGAACAAGTAGTGACACCTGTAATGGAGGCCCACGGGCTGAAGGGCAGGTGGGGGCGATTTCCTCTGGTTGGCTATTGCGGCAGCATTGATAGCGAATCTCATAGTTCCCGTTCTGAACTTGTGTAGTCTGGAGTCCTGGTGAGACTTGCCCTCGGGCATCACTACCGCGTTGTGACCGGCAGAGATACAGTTGGTCATAGTCAGCAGAGTTCGGTGGTTGATGGTCCGTGCATACTCCTCATCGGAGATTCCGCTTTCAATTTCGGGTCTTCGAATCACGGGTTGTGATCCCATTCTGCGGTTTATCCACCCGATTAATGGCATTGTCATTAGGTCGTGGCGCCCCATCGTGATGATTCTGCGATCTTGAGTTCGTACTATCGACAGCGGGTCGACCAGTCCGTTGATGTGGATTGACGTGAGGATTCTGCCGCCTTCAAAAGGAGGTAGGCGGTCGATTTGCTTCCTCCGGAAGATGTAATCCCAGGCAGTTCTGACCATAATTAGGATGATTTGCCAGAATAAGGAGTTTCCAGGATGTCTGCCAGAGTGGCTCCAAGGAAGATTGTTGAGTTTTCTCTTCCTTAGTTTCATAGCACCGCTAGAGAGTATTGGATCGATATCAGGCGCCCGATTAACACTCGACACGGTGGTTCCAAGCCGCCGGGGGTCTTGATAATTCAGCGAAATCAACCCAACAGGCGGCTGATTTCTGAAGCCATCCTAGAGCCCTCCTCGTGATCTATGGGGCTGGACTTGAACGGCCAAGACAGGCCTCTGCCGTCTTCGAATTTTGGTATAATGTGGAAGTGGACATGGAAGACGCTTTGGTAAGCGTTGGGACCGTTGTTCTGGAGCACGTTGAACTCCGTGGCGCCACTGATTTCTAGAACCGCACGAGATATTCGCGGCAGTACCCTACCTACTGCTTGGGCGGCCTCTTCGGAAAGAGAATCTAGAGTTCTAGCAGGCTCCTTGGGAACAACCAAAGTGTGACCTGGGCTGAAGGGATTAATATCGAGGAATGCGAAAACGTGTTCGTCCTCGTAGACCTTGTGACACGGGATTTCGCCGTTAATAATCAGAGTGAAGATGCTGGGTTCATCTTTTGCCATGATTTTACCCCGAGTTGACTATTGCTTCTGCTACGGAAACCAATCCTTCTAGACGGATAGCTGAGGCGAGCTCGGTATTCATCACCGAGGAACGGTCAGTAACCATGATTCCTGCTTCTTGTATTTCCCTGATGCCAGCAAGGGCAACTGTGCGTGAGGATTCATCGTAGGGGCCATTTACGCCCCGCATCGAAGAGGCAAGTTTTGCTGCAACTTGTCCGACAGGCCAACCATCTTGTGAGTGGAATGATGCGATGCGCGCTGAGGCTGCCAAGGAGGATGCGTTAATCTCGGAGGCCCCCCCGAATTGGGCATTATTAGTCCACTCCGCTGCATGGTTGCCGGCAGCCTTGCCCGAAACAAGATCGTCTAGCATTAGGTTACCGGGTAGGACTTCGTCTCCATGCATCCCGTTGTTGGCACTCCTTCCGGCTGCATACAGTCCTGAAAACCACAACTTACTCGGTAGTCCCTCTGCAGTATAGCCATCGAAGGTAACTCGTCCGAACTCGTCACACGGTGCGCCTCCGGTGGTAGCTGCGACACCATATGTGATTGGAAGAACATCTCTAGAAATGTCGAGACCAAGTCTGTCCTTAATTCGAGAAGTTGTCTGAGAGAACCACGATTCGGCCTCTGGTTCTAAAGCACGTAGGTCCAGCACACAAGGCTCGCCTTCAAGCACCTCCTCTGAACCAACATCGTCGCCGTTCTCCTTTCTTATTCGCCCTCCCGCGCCGAGTACATCAAATGGGATATGTATGTGGCAGTCTCTCACGGTCAGTGGGTGTCTGGGGGTCGAATGCATGCCCCTAAGTTTGACGCCAGCAGCTAGCGCGAGAGCGGCCCCCGTTCCCGGGCCATTGTTGGGCGATGACCAAAGACCCTGATGGCCCTCTGTGGCTAAAATCACTGCCTTGGCTTGGATGGATTCGATTTCTCCCGTCAATACATCGAAAACGGTAATACCCCTCACTTGGTGATTGTCTGAAACCAACTGAATTGGGATGAGATCGGAGCGTCTCTGAACTCCCCTCTTTATTGCCTGCTCCTCTAGAACTCTAGTTACCTCGCGCACGGTTGAGTCGCCGCATCCGGTGAGTCTCGCAACGCTGTGCCCCGGAGCCTGGGCGGCATGTGGCAGACCTCCCTCCCTTCTCCTCAGGACCAATCCCCAGCGCTCTAGTTCGGTGAGAGTCGATACTGCCTCGCCGCAAGCCCTTGCGGCAGCAGCCTTGTCCGTGGACTCGCCACCTACCGAGATGGTGTCTTCTCTGTGCGAGGAGGAGTTTAATTCGTCGATTGATGCAGCCAGACCAGCGATAGGAGGGGTACCTGATGCTGAGCCGATTCCGGATTCGTCAATCATCAGAGGTAGGGTGCCTGAATCTGCACTTGCAATCGCTGCTCTGAGAGCTGCTGGTCCCGCCCCAACTACTACTACACCCCACGACTCCAAGACAATCGAGCCAATGCAACAGTCATAATCTCATGAACGTGACGCTTCAGACACATCTCTAATCGATATCATTCAGCGACCGAGGTTGCAAGCCTTCTAACTGCTACGGCCGCGTCGAGCATCTTCTCGGCAGCGCCTTCTGGATTGAAGCGTGTGGACAGCGAGGTTGTGACTACGACTGAAGACAGGGTTTCTCCAAGGGGGCCTCTTAACGTAACTTGGACCGGTCGAGATCCAGACGTTCCTACTGGCCAAGCAAGACCAATCCACAGTACGAAACAATTGTCGATTAATCTCCCGAGGACGTCTACTAGGTCATTCCCCTCTTCTCCGAGTTTGGCCGGTCTCTTGGGCTGTTTGGACAGAGGTGGATTAACTCGCAAGGTCTGGAGATGGGGTTCGCCGTCAGCTGCGATAATCTCGATTTCGATTTGCGAGGGCTCGCGAGAGTGGTTGTGGATCATCACGAACAGGTTTCCCTGACCTTGTGAGCATCTTGGAGGGATGTCCAAATCCATGCGCCAAGAGTTCTCGATTAGGGATGCGTGTCCCCTCATTGCAGAGTCTTGGAGCCTGTCGATAAGTCGGAACATGCCGGGTTGCCATGCTCTAGTATGGGCCATTAGCCTACGTAGTGCTTTCAAGCTGAACTTCGAGGTGTCGTCGGTTAGTTCATCAATAGCGGATACTCGGAAAACTCGCTTCGACTCCGAGAGCAGGCGTTCGTCGCCGAGCAAGCCTAGGTGATTGAGGTGAAGCACACGGAGGAGATGTTCAACCGCTGAGCCTGGGGTCTGGTTGAATCTTACCTTCTCCTCGAGGCCCTGTACCCATTTATCCCATTCACCTGCTGTCTCTGGGTCTAGGTGGGCGACCAACAAATCAGAAAGGACTCTGTCTAGACTGCTCTGATGAAGTGTAGGTGCGTGTAGAGAAAGCAAAGGGAAGTCGTCTTCGGTCATGGGAATACTCTGTTCCAGTTGTAGTGTGAACCAAAGCGCTATCGCGCCAAGGAAAATCGCAAGTCCATAGAGAATAGAGGCGAGGACGGTGCCTGTTTCGAAGCTTCCAACTGAATTAATCGAGAGAGCAGCGACAACCGCACACAGTAGCCTAGTTCGCTCTCGCAGAACCCGTTCTTTGAGCGAATTGAGAATCCCCTCCGCCCCAGGATGAGCTTCCATTGAGCGCTTCCCATCGGACTTGAGTTGGAGTCTATCACGGGCGGACATATGGGCGTATGTGGAAGCCAAGAGAGGAGGGAAGTAGAAGAATGAGAGAACTACGAACATTGCCATTCCTGCCTGATCAATGGCGAAATCCCACCCAAAGAACAGGAGTATTGAGTAGGTGAATGCAATCCCAGCTAAAATAGACCGAACTGTTGGAGCTCCGTAGACAGTGCAAATCTTAGTCCAAAGTTGCCTTCGGAAATCGCGTTTCCTTACTCTGCGTGATAGTGCTGACTCACCGATTCGCCCGTAGGTGCTGTCCTCTCCATAGGGGTTGGGTAGCACGGAATCGTCCTTGTCCACGAGCGTTTGGGGTCGCTTCTTCTGCTTGATGGCATCGGAAGTCTTGGTTTGGAATCGTCGTTTACACGGCGCCACCTTTCTTGAGGGGTGAGTACTCGCGGGAGCGGGCGTGTAGCATAGCCTGGATAATGCACCGGCCTCCTAAGCCGGGGACCGCGGGTTCGAATCCTGCCGCGCCCGCCATCACCTCATCGCCAAGCCGTGGTGACGTCCTGCCGAAGCGGTACGGTGCAGGAATCTCTCGAAGTGAATCCTTGGGTACATCGAGCGCTGTAGGCTGGTGTCGCACTCGGAGAGTGCGGTGAGGATCTCGGATCTAAGAGCTGGTGGTAAATTGAGGCGCCTCCCGACAATAACACTGTGAATCTGGGAGATTATGTCGGTGGCGTCCAGCCCATGATTGTTCATCAAATCGTCAATCTCAGCCATGGCACCGGAGAGTACTTTCTTCTTCCTTCTGCCCTGGCTCTCCCACCTCCACTCGACTACTCTTCCTCTAAGAGCCAACTCAAGCAGGTGTCGACCGGCTTGTAGGGTCGAGGCTTGAACGAGCCTGTGGACCGATGAGCGCTCGGTGGTCAGACCCCTGAGTTCGAGCAACTCAAGCGTGAAGATAGCCTTCTTGAGATTGCCCTCGGAGATGTATGCTATGTCCTCCAGAATGCCCTCTGCAGGGTTACAACCATTCTTCTTGGCAATCGAAGACAGAGTCTCAATCGCTGCTTCTCTGTCCGTGGAAGGTATTCTGATCATCTGACTCCTTGATCTCAAGGCCTCGATGATTCTAGATGGCGCTCTAGCGATTAGAATAAAGCGAGAGGTTGCACCAATTTTTTCCATCATCCTTCGCAGATACGCCTGACGGATGTGACCCAGATGATCGGCATCCTCGATTACGATTAGTCGGCTGATAGGGGTCTCCCCGGGCTGCAGGCCCGTCTCTGACCCTACTGGCGCAATGTCATCCTCAGATTGGTTCGAGATTTGTCTGTCAAAGGCATCCAGACTGAAGCGTCCAGCCAATGTGTCCGCATCCGAGCCATCAGGTCTCAGGAACTCCTCGAAAGTGGCCATCGCGCCCCTCTGTCTGATGAGGTTTCTTGCCTGGAGGACGTGCGTAGTGGACCTCCAACCAGGGCCAAGGATTTGCCTAGCCACTAATCGCCAAGATGTCGTCTTGCCCACTCCGGCGGGACCAGTTATGAGCAGATGAGGGGGGTCTGGCGACAGGCTGTAGGAGATTAGGGTCTGCTGAGTTGCTTCGGGAACTGTCAGTTGGTCGAACCTATCGGGTGCCTCCGTTTCCAGCCAACTCGTCACGAAGGTAGGGTAAAGTGACGGGTCTTGAACTCCGCGATGGTTATTCGGCCTTCAGGACCTTGGCCATTCCATCCTTGCGTGGCTTGGCATAGATACGATAGCCGCAAGACTTGCAGCCTTCCAATTTTCTTCCGACTTCATACATATTGACCGTTCCGCAGTTGATGCACTTGTATCGAATCTCCAGAGGATCCATGGGTGAGTTGCAGTGACTGCACTGCTCGTCTCCGACAGGGTTGTAGGGCTTTCTGTCGGTGCGGTTGCAGTTCCTGCACTTGTATAGGATAATCTGCTCTTCTCCCATCTCTACCGGGCCGGCGACCTGCCCGGGCTTCTTCAACCTGTCCTATCTTTCAAGGACCGCTGCGAGCACGTTTGCAGATCTCTACGAAGTTCTCGAAGATAGTCGGGCCAAATTCAGTGTCGTTGACCTCTGGATGGAATTGCAGACCGAAGCGGTCCCGGGCCTCATTCTCCATCCCTTGCACCTCACAGGACTCACTGTGAGCTGTAATCACAAAACCCGGCGGGGCCTCGACGACCTCATCGTTGTGACTTTCCCAGACGGCCTGCTCGTCCGGGGTTCCTTGGAATATGGCGCCTCCACCGTTCACCAAAGAAATCGTAGCTGCGCCGAACTCCGGTTTCGACGCCTCGGCTGTTCTGCCACCGTAGAATCGTGCCATAATCTGGTGACCTGCGCAGATCCCGAGAATCGGTAAATCGAGGGCGAAGTATGCTGGGCAGTTCCCCAACGCCCCCGTCAGTCCGACTCTTGCCGCCCCACCTGAGAGGATGAGGCCATCGACCGATCGTAAATCCTCGACAGAAGTGTCGTTGGGAAGTATCTGAGTATCTACGCCGAGATATCGTAGCATGCGCCACTCACGATGTGTCCACTGACCCCCGTTGTCGATGACGTCGATGGTTATCCCGTCTCCTTCCATGGTTAACCTTAGTGCCGATGGGCCATCAATGATGCCCCCTCAAAGATTGAAAAAGAGAGGCAGTCTCGGTGGAGAGCCAGCCCCGATGGTGTAGTGGCCTATCATGCAGCCCTGTCGAGGCTGCGACCCGGGTTCAAATCCCGGTCGGGGCGCCACTTAATCCTCACAATTAGGGGCTAGCCACGCTTCGAAAGAGCAAAGTCGGAGGGTGCTGCTGTAGTCTCGCTTGATTCGTAGTGTCGGCTCGGGTGTTCCAACAAGGAGTGGAGGAAGGGAGTCTCTGATTGAAATATTGGCTGACTCTATTTTCGATTCCGAGACTATGGCTCTACCCCTGACCATAGAAGGGGACGTTCTGTCAAGTAGAGGAATGAGCGAAGGCAGCAGGTCAATTGTCCTGTGCGGTAAGTTCACCAGTAGAAGATTCCACCTACCGGCAAGCGACGGATTCTCACAGACCATGGTGGCATCAGCGATTCCCACCACTCTGTCGTCGAATAGGCGCGTCAATGGTGCTGGCTCGGAGGGATATTTTCTACGGTCCCAGCGACGGAGGTTGTCTAACAGAAGTTCTACTGCGTCCGGGTTGAGGTCCGAGGCCAGTGCGTCGCACACCAGGCCGGTCTCCGCGAGCAGGGTGGCCAGTGCCGGGCCAACACCGCAGAACGGGTCGCAAACCCGCAGTGGGCGACCGAGCAAGGAGCGCATCTCCTTGGCAAGCGCCAGTGTCTCCAGCCTCTCCGACTGGAGCTTGGTCGAGAAGTACGCCTTGGTAGGGTCGCAAACTATGCTCCGACCCGCCTCCTTGATCAGGACCCTGGTCCGACAGAGTTCATGGGGGATGTTCTCGAGGTGAATCTTCTCTCCCTCCCGAGCGCCAATCGGGGATAGTTCTCTGATACGGAACTTGCCTTGAACGCCGTCGTCACGCAGGACGAGGCGTATGT
>Ga0315334_10001238_pt1 | contig 15683 bp, 11 predicted proteins | sample M150034915metaG_FD_205555 | JGI IMG/M metagenome (GOLD analysis project Ga0315334, IMG submission 205555) | Ammonia-oxidizing marine archaeal communities from Monterey Bay, California, United States - M1 500m 34915 | ecosystem: Environmental > Aquatic > Marine > Intertidal zone | place: USA... | reverse complement strand
AAAAGTGGTCGGGGGCGGGCTCGAACCGCCGACACTCGGATTTTCAGTCCGATGCTCTACCAACTGAGCTACCCGACCATCGGGTTTGTGAAAATGTTATGAATTTGACCCATTTGGAGGCTCAATAAAGCCCCTTATCGGCAACTGTCTAACATTACAACAGATTAAAGCAATAAAACGGCAACGACAACCCCTGCACCACGTGCTAGATGGTCCTTTGTGGTAATAAAATTGAAGTGCCATAATTGGTCGGCGAGCCTTGATTGACATTATGCTTTTAGTGTCTAATATTTGATAAAGTTTGTTGCATGTAAAATATGATTTAAGTTGTATGAGATTGTAATAGATAAACTACTTTTCACCGTTTTAGCATTTGTTTTTCTACTCTGGAGCTTAGTTCTTTATGGGTCGTAGTAATTGCCTCATAGGATTGGCATGTTTGATAACATTGTTATTTCAACCGTTGTTGGTTGCGCAGGGGCCACAATCGGCCCGAGTGAAAGCTATTGTCGAAAAGGGAATTTCCTTTCTCGAGGGTGATTTAACAGGCTACGACCAGATGAAGACGCCCGGTGGGCCTGTCATCGTTGGTTTGGCGATTTATAAATACCATGACGTCTATGGAGTCTCGGGTGGAAAGAATCACCCCAAGGTGGTCAAAGCCAAGACCAATGCTGTTTCGATTGCACAAACGGTAGCCAGCCCTTCTTACAGTGGTGAGAAAAAGTTCTATGAAGCCGGGATGGCGGCCATTTTATTACTTGAGGTGGACCCAGACGGATATCGGCCTCAGATAGCCTCGCTCATTAAATCGATTGAAGCTGGACAGAAAGCGAATGGATCATGGGGATACCCAGAAGAAAAAATCGGTGATACATCAGTAAGCCAGTTTTGCATCCTCGCCTTGTGGACGGCTAAAAACCGCGGCTTTACCGTTAAAACTGAAGCGATTGCCAATGCTTGTAATTGGTTGCTGCGAACTCAGGATCAAACAGGTGCTTGGGGTTACAAAGGGGTCAATGATCCCGGTGTCGGCCAGTTTCGTCGCACGTCACAAGCCAAAAATGAGACGGGTGGATCGAACTACGTGGGCGCACATTCCGACGCCGCATGTGGTCTCGGAAGTCTTTATATCACCGCTGGCTTACTACAGTTTGTTAACCAACAGCCTGAGCCGCCCAAAAAGAATTCGAATGTAAACAGTGCCTTGCAAGTCAAAAAAACGGATGCCCAGAATCTCAAGCCATTAACAGACACGGTTCCCGATGGGTTCTTGCGAGGAGCTTTAACGCTGGGCAATAATTGGTTTAATTCCAATTTTAATTCGTTTCTCCGTGAGGAATCTCCGCGGTGGCCATTTTATTTTCTTTACACATATGAACGCTATCGCACGTTCAAAGGGTTGGCTGAAAAGACGGCATTTACTGACGCGCCCCCTTGGTATGTTACCGGAACAAATTATCTGGCGGGTAAGCAGCAAGCCGACGGTTCATTCACAGGAGCCATACAGACGGGTGGTCCAGCGATGGATACATGCTTCGCGATGTTTTTCTTGATGCGAAGCACTCTGAAAAGTGTCCTTAACTTAGCACGTGACACGACATTTGTGTCGTTGGGGGAATTGCCCGAAGATGCAGCTAACGCTCGGATTGTAAATGGGAAAATCGTGACCACTCAACTAGGAGGAGATATTGCAACAATCCTGAGCATGCTCGAAGACCCCAACGCTCCGCAGTTCAAAGATATGAAAGCGATTCCGGCCGTTTTGAAATTGTCGGCAGATGAAAAAGAACGTCAGGCTCAGATCGAACGCTTGAAAACGTTGATATCCGAAGGGAACCCACAAGCTCGTCGGATTGCGATACGGCAATTTGCACGAGAACGCGGATTGGATGCGGTTCCCACGTTATTATACGCTCTGTCTGACCCCGACGAGACCGCAACGCGTGAAGCAAGAAACGCTTTGCGATTTATTAGTCGTCGCCTGAACGGTTTTGGCTTGCCAGATGTTCCTTCACCCGCCGAAAAAGCTGAGGCGATCGAAAAATGGAGGAACTGGTTTTTGCAGGTGCGGCCCGAAGCAGAACTAGAACCTGAAGATATCACTTCCTCAGCTCCAGCTCCTTAATCAATTGTCCTTTACCCCATTGTTTTCCTTTTTTTAGTATTCACTATGAGCACAGTCGAATCACTACAATTACCGACGAGCAGGCCGGTTCAATTTGAGTACATGATCAAGATCAATGATTATGATCGTGTGACAAGCTTCCTAATTGCCCTGAATATGTTGATGGGACTCGCGGTGGCAATGTTGCTGCTGATGTGGCTAAGCACGATTGATATCCAGCGGATTGCTCCGATTCCAGTCGTGATGGTACCGCCAAAACCACCGGGCGATAATCCTAAAGGATACGAAGAGGATGTTGAAGCTCCGGGTTTGGAGGAAGTTCAGGATTTCACGGAACCACGTATTGAAGAGACGTTTTTAGCCGTCACTGACCTCGTCACAGCGACTTCCGGTGCATTGGTAGCTCTCAACACGGGAGCGACCTCGAGCAGCAATGGTAGTGGTATGGGCGATAAACGGTCACCTGGCGGGACCGGTGGTGGTGGAGGTGAGGATTACAGTGACCGTTGGCGAGTTAACATTACAGCTCGCAACATTGGTAGTTTTGCGCGTATTTTAGATTCCTTTAGTATTGAGTGCGTTGTTTTTGGAGGAGGCGTAAAAACTTTCGACTACGCCAAGAACCTTTCCGATACTGCGCCAATGGCGTACTCGCGTGAAAAGGCGGATAGTCGAGGTGTGTATGATCCCACGGATTCAAATGCGCGGTTGTGGACTCGTGAACTATGTGAGAAGGCGGGAATACCCGTGCAAGGGCGATTTCCGACGCACGCTTACCCCATCGTCTTAAATCAAAAGCTCACTGCTCTCGAATACGCCTCTGCGACAGCCGCTGGAAAACAAATGGATGAAGTGCGGCGGACGACATTTGAGGTCCGCGGTGCTGGTGGTTCTTTTGAATTTTATGTCACTAAACAAGAATACAAAGTTGCTGCTCGCCGCTAATAATGGTGGCGTGCATTTTAAACACAATTATTATTACCCCGTTCAGTTAAGTAAGAGAAAAACTTAAAGAGAGTAAGGCATGTTATTATTTGCACAAGCTGAAAGTTCAGCAGACGTTCAAGACCAAATTTTTGATCTCGTTGGTAATTCTATCTATGGTATCTTAGCTTTGTTGTCATTGTGGGGCTTGTACCTCGTTGTCGTGACTTGGCGACGCGTAGGTGCTAAACGATTCAAGCACGAAAAGCAACTTAGTGAATTTTTGGCTGTGGTAGAAGAACCGTTGTTAGGAAAAGATTTTGAAGGTGTTGCGGAGATCTGTGATCGTGACAAACGAGCGATGGCACAGTTGGTTTATTTGGCCGTACTAAATCGAGCCTTGGGATACATCCAAGTCCGCCAATTGTTGGCAGATCGTTTTCGCCGCGACATTTTGGCTGACTTGGAGAACCGTTGTAGTTTGATTAACACGGTTGTGAAGAGTGCACCGATGGTTGGGTTATTCGGTACTGTGATCGGGATGATGGGGGCATTTGGTAAATTGGCCAGTGCTGATCAAGTCGATCCCGCAATTCTTGCTGGTAATATCATGGTGGCTTTAATAACGACTGCTAGCGGTTTGGCAATAGCGATTCCACTGACAATTATGTTGGCATTTATCAATATCCGAATTCGCAAGATGGAAGATATGGTAGGCGCAGGTTTAACTCGGTTTTTACCCGCATTAAAGCACAGTTTGGATGACTAGTAGGCAGCGATAGAGGGTGTGCCGTGGAAGAAAAACAGAGTCAATTCAGTGGTGCAGAAGCTAACGAAAAAGTTTGAGAATAATAACGATATGAGTCACGACCTAAATTCCGACACGATGCTCAAACGGAGCGAATTAGAAGAAACCGAAATGGATATCACCCCGATGATTGATATCACGTTTCTGTTGCTGATTTTCTTCATCGTGGCCTCGAAAATGGATACGCCGGCATCCGCGGAACTGCCTAATGCAGTTGCTAATAAACCCGTAATGGCGGACAAAGCGATTGTGATTAATATTCACAAAGAGGGTGACCGAGTGATCGTGTCAGCGCCTGTGCCTGGTTCCTCAAAGCCGAAAGTGTTCTCGGCGGACCCCGACACTCAGTCGACTGAGATTACGGAATTTGTGAATCAATTTGTACAGCAGGATGAAAAGCGGCAGGTTTTATTGCAGGCTTCCGGACTGGTGAAACACAAGGATATTTCCCGCGTTGGTCAAGCGATTGGAAAAGTAGGTACTGATTCGACCAAGAGTATATTCATTGCCGTCAAGCAAGTTCCTAAGTGACGTTTGTTGCGTGAGCAATTGTTGGTGTGATGAGGACATGTTTTTTTGTTTAAGAAGTTAGGGTGTATTGGTGACAACAGAGAACGAAGATTGGCAAGACGACGACGTAGTGGACTTCGGCGGTTCGAAACCCGACGACGGCGAACTCGATATGACGCCCATGGTGGACGTTACATTCTTGCTGCTGATTTTCTTCGTGATGACAGCCGCTTTTACCATTCAAACCTCGTTGCCCATTCCAACTCCGCAAAGTGAAGAGGCCAGCACGCAGTCGATTCCTGATGATAAGGATGAAGACCCAGAGTTTATTACGGTCAAAGTGGATGCGGAAAACGTGTTTTGGGTGATGGGTGAGGATGGATTGGATGTTGAATGTGCCAACGTGAAAGATTTGCGTATTCAAATGCGACTTGTACGGTCCGATCTGGGAGATCCAGACAAGTTGATTGTGGAAGCCAATGAAGAAGCATTGCATCAACAGGTTATCGCAGCGATTGATGCGGGGATGGTCATTGGTGTAGACCAAGTACAATTGATGACGGTGCAGGAAGATAACATTAATTATTAGATCAGTTTTGATGCGAGGATGTGTTTGATTTAAACACGCACTCAAGGCTGATTGAAAGACAAGATAATATAAACTCTTAATATTAAATCGAGAGAATAACGGATGGACGCTAAGCAATTCATAGAACACATCGCTTCCAAAGGCCTGCTTGAAACAGAGTTGTTGGAAAAATTGCGCAGGCAAGCGTTGCAGGGTGAAAACCAATGGACTCCCAAGCAGATTATTAAATTTTTGGTGGAGCAATCCTACCTGACACGATTTCAAGCAAAGACAATATTGACAGAAGTGTTAGCGGACCGCCCTGCGGCACCTGCGCCGATCGACGAGAGTCTGGAGTTTGCAACGGATGCCAACGGCGACCCGATCGATGCAAAAATCGCAGATTCGCTCGAGGGGCTAGAAATTGAAGAGTCGGCAGACAGTGATTCAGTGGAAGTTATCGATCTGGAGGATGCCAACGTTGTACAAACGCCAGCGGCGACAAATGATGTTGTCGATTTAGGTTCATTTTCGGCTCCCGTCGATCCATTTGCCACAACGATAACGCTGCCAGCGAGTCAACTCGGACATGCCTATCCCCAGTCGACTCCGACTGGTCAATTGTCTACAGAAGAGTCCGCTGAGGTTTTAACACGTGAGTCCGCCGGCCCAGGCTCGTTGTTAGACCCAGAGTTTGACAACACCGTTTGGGATAGTCGTCTTGTGATTGGTAGCGCTTTAGTTTTTTCGTTTTTGTCGATCGCGGCAGTGGTTCTCTATATCGTCTTGGCAAACAAATCAGCCTTGAAGCAATGGGAAAATGCCTTTGATCAATATCAGGGGGGTTCTTACCAACAGGCTCTGAGCGCCATGGAATCTTTTGCGGAAACATTTCCAGCAGATGATAAAGCTGACGACGCATTGTCTTATGCTGCGATGTGTAAAATTCACGTGCAAATGATTAAAAAGAGTGATAGTTCCGCCCAGAAAATCTACGAGGCTATCCTGAGTGGCAAGGAAGTACCCGGTTTTTCGGCGATTGCCAGAGAAGAGTTGAAAACGTTGTTGCCGAATCTCGCCGATTACTACATTGGCAAAGCTGTCGTTCTGCCTGGAGTGGACGATAAACGAAAACAATATGAACTGACCAAAAAAACACTAGAGATTTTCGACATGCCAGGTGCTCTTGGTACTGAGCGTAATAAGCCAGCGTTCAAGATGCGAAAGACTGGCATTGTGGAACGGATGTCGACGGTGCAGCGTTACATTGATCGTAATGAAACACTAGAGTTGGCCTTGGTTACTATCACCAAGCATGTGCAATCGAAGAACACACGCGACGCTTTTGAAGAACGTGAAGAGCTGTTGAAAACGTATCCAGAATTAGAGCTCGATCAACGGATGCGGGAGTCCGTATTAGCGATTTCGCGAGCTGAACAGGATTTGGTAGAAGTGCAGCCCGGCGTGTTGAATTCTAACAACGATCCGATTGCAGTGCCGGCTGAGCATAAAGTTATTGTGGCGACTCGCAATGGCCGTAATATCAGCGGCGTGCAGGGTTACGGAGTGGCAGTTCTCGCCGGTGGTAGCGTGTATGGCGTTGAACTGGGAACTGGTCAAGTCCAATGGCGTCGACATGTTGGATTGCAGACATCGTTGTATCCTGTTCGAGTTAGCGAGGCTGGCAACGCTGATACAATTATTGTCGATGAAGCGCGCTATGAGTTAGTTCGCGTGGACACCTTAACGGGTGAACAGAAATGGAGATTACCTGTTGGCGGTCCGCTGACGCAACCGCAAGTTTATAACGGCATGCTGTATTGTAATATCCATGTCAAAGTTGCTGCTGCAACAAACGACGCAGACGGTGTATTCGTAGGTGTGTTGTTGGTTGTGGACATGGAAACAGGCAATGTTCAACGACGAATTGTCTTTCCAATGCAAACTCACGTAGGTCCAGGTTTCGATGATGAAAATGGAATCATCTATCAAGTCGGTGATCACTCTAACGTATACGCCATTTCCGTCGACAGTGGCAAATGTATTGGAGTTTACTATCAAGGGCACCAGCGAGATCAGATTGTTGTTCCTGCGGTTTACGCCGTTGGATATGTGATCTTGTTGGAAAACGGAGAATCACGTTCGCGTGTCGTAATCCTTAAGCATGATGGTGAGGGTACTTTTACTCAAGGGCAAGAAAACAAAACGCTTTCGGGGTTAGTAACCATGGCGCTACAAGTCTTTGCTCGCCGATTGTTGGTTGCTACCAATATGGGTGAGATTCATATCTATGAGGTGGACCCGAATGTTCTCAATCCTCAAGGTCCGCTGTCCGACATGACATCCATTCCGGGTACATATTCGGATCCTATCCGCGAATATAGCTCGGTTGGCGAAGGTGTTCTATTTATGGCTGGGCGCCGTATGGTTAAGTATCAAGTGCAGGCACAACTTGGGAAATTGCAAGAAGAATGGATTGAAGAAAACGGCGATGTCTATGTTGGACCAATTCAACGCTTTGGCTCCATTGTTGTTCATGTTCGTCAACGTCAAGGCACCAATGCCATCACGGTTGCCGGGCAAATGGTCGACTCGCGGAAACCTTCCTGGGAAACTGACATTGGGTCAAGCGGAAGCGTTATGTTACTTCCGAGCGAACAGGGTTTAGCCGCAGTGACTTCACAAGCGGGCGTATTTGCTGTCAGCACTGATGCCGACCCTCAGGAAGTTTATAGTCAAGGTGATATTGGTGATAGCAAAGTTGGGTATTCCCATTCGATTCAAGTGCAGGATCAGGTCGTTTTGCAGAGCTTAGTGGGCAGCGATGAATTGCTTGTGTTTGATGATTTGGCAATAGGTAGTCAAGCCAAAACGGTAAAATTACAGGGGCTAACATCCGCGCCAAATGGAGCGGCAACGGCATTTAATGGCCAAGTTCTAATGCCGTTAGCGGATGGTAAGTTGGCAATGTTTCAATTGCCGCAGGGGACACAGGATGTGGTAGCTTTTCAGCCCTCGCTGTCAGCGGGGCAGCAAGTTGCGTGGTCGAGTCCGGCATTACCGAGTGACGATAGTGACTCGTTTGCGATTTTACGAGACCGCAAGCACTTGATGCGAATTGCATTGCGACCGGATCCACGGGTTCATCTCTCCAAACGTGCGAGCATTGAATTTGCTGAACCAATCTATGAAACAATCGCAGCGCTGAATCGTACAGTGTATGTTGTGCGGCGCGCTAAAAACAATGATCAGCTTGTGGGGTTGGGGTATCAGTTGTTGGAAGAGTTGACGAGTTACAACGTGCAAGGCCGTGTTGTCTGGGGGCCTTATCGAGTTGGCTCACAGGTTTTGTTATATACCTCATCGAATCTACTATATTGTTTTGATCAAAATCAACGATGTCGTTGGACGACCGAACAGAACAACATTAAGTTGATGGCAATAGGGTTTGTCAATGGTGATGAATTAATCTTAACTGGCGGGGATGGTCAGATTTGGCGTATTCAGTCGGTTGATGGTAAGACGATTAGCATCACAGATTTAGAGCATAAAATAACTCAAATTCCAGTGATGTACGATCGCCAATTATGGGTGCCACTTGATAACGGTGAAATACGAGTAATACCACTTGGCTGATATGAGTGGTTTGTCCGAGACAAATAATGAATAATTTGGCGCAGAAAGAATTCAGAATTGAGTTATTGTAGAAAACCAAAAACGGGATACAAAGTCGCTGTTCGATTGCGAATGTTGATCGCTGCGCTGTTGTGGTTAAGTTGCGCTGCACCAGCGTCTGCCCAAGAGTTACTGGAGAATCTACTCGCGCGGGAACCCTTTGATGAAATTACGGTTAAAGATCAAGACGACAACGTCGAGGCACTACAACTCGAACTGCTCGATGTGCCAGGTCGAGTGACGCCGGCACTGAAGAAGACGGGCAAGATGGAAATTCGTCTGCTGGGAGCGCCCGATGATATCTACGAAGTGTTTTGGCTGGATATCGTCAAGATTCGATTGTATGAAGATGTTATGATCGACGAATTAAATGGCCTGATAACTGCACGGAAATTTGATGATGCTTTCGATTATTTTTTGTTCTTGGATCAACGATATCGAGGGTTACCAGGAGTGGATAAAGTCCTCAATCGCTTCCAGTTTGTTCAAGGCTCTCAGTGGTTGACTGATGGGCGGCATTTGGAGGCGTTGTCGCTATTGGAAAAAGTGCATGCTGCCAACGAGCAATATGTTCACGACAATGGACCAGATACTGCAAAAACGAAACTCAATGAAGCCACTGGATTAGTGTTAGACGCATATATGCGTGATGACAAGATAATTTTGGCTCGAAAAATTGCCCAGCGATTAATTCGGAGCCATGGCGCGTCGGCTGTTGATCGAGCTTTGGATGTTCTAAAAGAGCTGAACAATTTGGCGATTGTAAAGCGTGACGAAGCGCGAAAGTTGTTGGACGCAGGGCAGTTGCGAGAAGCGCAAAAAGCTGTCCGAGAAATGATTGATATTTATCCACAGGTAGAAGGTGGGCGTGAAATTGCAGTGGAAGCAATTAGACGCTATCCCTTAGTAACAGTTGGCACGGTATATCCTTCCGCCGGTGATGATCGTAGTCGTATGGATAACTGGGCAGCGCGGCGCACGGGCTTTTTGACTCGCCGTATGTTTATGGAGTATGAAGGTCCTGGGCCAGAGCGGGGAGAATATCAAACACCCTATGGAGAAGTTCGACAAGGTAGTGATCGACGGACATTGCGAATTCGCATTTCGCCAAAAAAACTAGTCGCGGGGCAACAGATCAACGGTTATCATTTGGCCCAGCGATTATTGGATTTGGCAGACCCAGATCACCCGATGTACAACTCCCAATGGGCAGCGTTATTTTTGCGAGTTGAAGTGCGAGATGTGTACGATGTGATTATTCATTTTCAACGACCTCACGTTTTGCCTGAAGCGTTACTGCAAGTGTTCCTGGATTCTTCGCTTGATGCTGATGATCCAATGGCCCATGATGGACCGTTCGTGTTGGACGATCAATCCAATACCGAAGCGAATACGGTGCGGTATACCTTGAACGCTAACAGTCCATTTACTCCGACAATCGTCGATCCGAATTTTATTCCCCCTTCGGAAATCCTCGAAAAAACGTTTGCCTCGCCCAGCGACGCGGTCAAAGCGCTCAAACGGGGGGATGTTGACGTGATCGATCGTGTCTCGCCGGTGCAGGCACTACGATTGCAAAATGAAATTGGCGGAACGATCAAGGTAGTGCCCTATGCCCTGCCTACTCTACACATGCTACTACCAAATTATGATAAACCCTACATGCAAAACGAATTATTTCGGCGAGCCATTCTTTATGGAATTATGAGACAAAAAACACTCGACGAGTTAATTCTCAGGAATCACTACGTTGCCGGATGTGAAGTTGTTAGTGGACCGTTTTCACCGGGGATCAGTTTAGATGATCCGTTGTCTTATGCGTATAATCGTAGCGTTGTGCCTCGCCCTTATTCCCCGCGACTCGCTGTCGTGCTAGCGAAGTTGGCCGAGCAGCGAATGAAAGAATTGGCGCAGCAGAAAGAAGAGGAACCTGAGCCCATTCCGGAATTAGTGATTGGGCATCCGGCGGAAGATGACGCACGGGAAGCTTGTATCGCAATTGAATTCCAGTTGGAGCAGTTGGAGATATTCCAAGTCAAACTAATTGAATTTGAAGTTGGAAAATCGGTTGATGAAACAGGTGAGTGCCACTTGGTATACACTAAATTGGCGATGTGGGAGCCGCTGGTGGATACGACTCGATTATTGTCACCTAACGGGCTGGTTCATATTCAAGACGATCATGTCAATCGCTCGGTGCAGTGGTTAGAGCGTTCTATTCGCTGGCAGGAAGTTCGCGAGCGCGTGCGTCAAGTTCATCGCATTGCACATGAAAAAGTAGCCATCCTACCGCTGTGGCAACTACGCGAATATTTTGTCCACCGCGAAGGCATCACGCTCGGGGCCGATGCTCCGGTGGCGCTATACCACGGTATCCAACGTTGGCAGTTGGTTCCCGACTTCGGTGAGGAGTGATAGAGCAAACTAATGAATACATTCCTTATGAAATTTAAATCACCGTTAAGAATCTTGTGCACATTGTTACTGGTGGCAGTGCTGGGTTGTGGACCAGACGATTCGGCAACGGCGGATATCGCATCGAGCGATGCACCGCCGCCGGGACCTGCTGCGACGACGGTTTCGACCGATAGTAAACCGACGTCGGCCAAGGGCGAAGTCGTCGATATACGGAATTGGGTTTTTAGCCCCTACGAGCTACGTATTTGGATCGCGACGGATAACTCGCCCAGATTCCAAACAATACAGAATGATAGATTACAGCAGGAAGTTCGTTCGTTGGTGAGAAACTGGGCTGGCGCGACGTTAAACGTCGAACTTGAAACGCCTCCGAGTACTATCTACTCGGATATACAGCAAAATTTGTCAGATGTTACGATGCTTGATATCGCAGCGCTCTATGAAAAGCGGCCGGTTGATAAACAGGCAAAGTTGAGAGCTGTGCAATACGACGAAGAAAAGCAAAAGGCGATCGAGATAGCCGTTAAGGAACGTGCAGGGGAAAGTGGCGAGACGTCGAGTGTGAGTAACACGCAGGACGCTGGTGAATTCGTAGAACAAGTGTTGATTGCCCCAAATCCGTTACCCGAATTGGATAAAATATATGCTGTTTCACTGCAGGATCGAGGCGGAGTATTTGAGTTGCAGTTGGTAGAGTTTGACACGAATGCGCGCGTGCGTGTGCTAGCGGCAAGTCGTAAGTTTCGTAAACTATCGAGGTTGCCAAATCAGATTTTTAGTTGCTTACAAGAAGTATTTTCACCGATATCACGGATTCAATATAATGGTATGACTGATGGCAAGACTGCTAGTATTGAAATGCGATCGGCAGGGCTGGTAGCAGATGTTAATCAAGGTTCTCCAATTTTGTTACAAAAAGGCGATGTGTTGCGTCCAGTCGTGCGGCGGAATGACCGCCAAACGCATGCTCCAGCCTATGACGGCGTGATCGAGGTTATCTGGACTTATATGTTCGTCAACGAAATGGTTACTCATCATGAAGAATCGCTCAACGCGACTCGTAGCAACGGAGCGGCACGAGGCGAAGTCGTTTCGACCTATACGATGCTACGTAACCCACTGGCAGCCCGCCGCAATACATCACAGCAAAAATATGGGTTATTGGTGCGACCAACGTCGAATTCGTCCTTGCTAAAAATAACGGCTATGGGCCGCGACGATTACACGTTGCAGGGGTATAACGTGTTTGCCAAATCTCCCAAAATTGATCTTGATGACGAAAGTGATACGCCGACGATTCGCATTGGCCAAACGGACTGGCGTGGTGGCATTGAAATTGATCAGGATATATTCGGCGGTCAAGGCAAAACTAAGTTAGTCGTCATTTATGTCAAAAACGGGCAACGTGTACTTGCTCGGTTACCGATTGTGCCGGGGTATCGTCCCGTAGAAACTGCTTCACTGCCTAATGATGATTATCGTTTGCAGTTCGAAGCATTCTTTGTCGGGCTGCAGAATTCGGTGCTTGACTATACAATTCAGCGAAAAGTGTACGAGATTCGTATTAAGCATCATGTCGAAATGAACGAAGAAAAAGAAGCTCGGGAATTGCTCATTGAATTGAAAAAAGTTCCTGGGTTAGAGGATTTAGACAAGATTCTAGCGACCAAAGAAGCGGGTCTGCAAGATGACCCTCGGATTGATTCTGCGATTCGTCCACAAATTGAGCGGATGTTCTTGCAAACTAGAGAATTGATTGGTGAGTTCCTTCAGGGTAACCTATTGTTAGAGATGACAAAAATGGTAAACGGTAAGTTTGGCGAACCAGCGCTGAATGCTGTATCTCCTTGACGAGCTTTTTCTAGTATTAATTGATAGAATTCCCAGATGGTCAAAAAGTCTGTTTTTCAACATGCCGCCCTGCGTAGCAATCTGGTTACGCAACCGCAACTCGATGAATCGCTGGAGATATTGCGAGCTAAAGAATCTGCGTCGGTTGATGTTGTTATCTCAGATGATGAACTTGCCGAGCACCTTGTGTATTCCGGGATTGTTTCTCAGTATCAGGCGGAGCAATTAAAGACGGGGCGTACAAAATTCAACTTGGGTCCCTATATTATTTCCGACTGGGTTGGTCAGGGTGGGATGGGACAGGTATTCAAGTGTGTGCATGAAGTGCTTGGTCGTGAATCGGCGATAAAGGTATTGCCGCTCGATAAAACGACAGACTATGCGATCTCCAATTTCCATCGTGAAATCAAATTGCAAGCGAAGATGGATCATCCAAATTTAGTGCGGGCGTTTGATGCTGGTAAAGATGGGCAGGTACATTTTTTGGTGACAGAATATGTACCCGGTCGAGATCTACGGAGGTTGATTCGTAGTCAAGGGGCCCTGGAAACAGCGGCAGCGGCGAGAGTGATTATGCAAGTGGCCGGTGCCCTGCACTACGCGCACCGCGAAGGATTGATTCATCGAGATATTAAGCCAGGAAATATATTGGTAACCGAAGATGGAACGGCAAAGTTGTCGGATCTGGGATTGTCTGGTTTTGCTGACCCAGAAATGGATGACCCGCGCGCCGGAAAAATCGTCGGAACAGCAGACTACTTGGCGCCGGAGCTCATTCAAGTTCCTCGCGAGACGACTTGTGTCAGTGATATCTATTCACTCGGGTGTACCCTGTATTATGCTGTGACTGGGAAAGTACCGTTTCCTGGTGGCAGTGCCAGAGACAAGGTACGCCGGCATTTGAAAGAGCACCCGCTGCATCCGCGTCAGTTCTGCGAAGACCTCAGCGAGGAGTTTGTTGAGCTGATTGCGGATATGATGGAGAAGGATCCGGTAAAACGAATTCAGACGGCTGACGAAGTGGTGATTCGATTGGAACCGTGGGCAGTCGTGGATATGCCTTATTGGAATTTATCCAACATGACGCCAACACCTTGGACTGTCCCCCCAGTGCTAAAGGGACCGGTCGTGGATTCAACAATGCACGAGACGCACCCAAATGGCCTGCAGGAGGCCTCACAGGGCATGTTGGAGACTGACATCGCGCCGGTGACACTAGCGATGTCAGCGGCCAGTCAGGACACAATGCGGAGTGAGTCACAAGAGATGCTGCCGCCACCACTGGAGTGGCAAGATTATACGGACACGCAGTTTCAGTGGACGATTGGCATAGCACTGGCGTTGGCAGTTCCCGCTGCGCTAGTAGCCGGTGTTGTGATTGGGTTGTTGATCGATGTCGGCTAACATTTCAGCGAGAGCTTCGAGCGGTAGACCGACGACGTTTGAGGGGCTGCCGTGTACGATGTGTAGCCAATCCCAGCCGTCTTGATAGCCGAAAGCGCCCGCTTTGCCCTGCCACTTGTTGGTATCGAGGTATTGTTGCAGTGCGTCATCAGAAACGTTGTCAAGAAATAGGGTCGTTTCGATGCAGCGGACGTTGGTACGATTGGAAGGACGATGCCACAGGCATATCCCAGAGAGGACAGTGTGTTGGTGACCGCGGAGAGTTTCTAGTATTTGCTGTGCGTCGTCGCGGCCGTTGGGTTTTCCGAGGATAGCGTCTTGAAAACAGGCAATTGTATCGCAGCCAAGGATTATGCCGGAGCAATGCTGCCGCGCTACATCTTCTGCTTTTTGAATTGCTTGGCGTTGTACGAAATCCACCGCAGATTCACCCTGTTGGTGTTGATCTTCAGCCGAATCGCTCGGTTCTTGCACAATCACGCTGTAGTGAGCCTCAAGCAGCAGTGCTTGACGGCGAGGAGACGAGCTTGCGAGGATTAGCGTGTTGTTTTTTTTGAAATTAGCCATGGTTCCCAGCTAGGAGGGTGAGGAGCGTGGAATTCGAGCCATTCGTGTTGTACTGGGTGCTCAAAAGCGAGTGTGGTACTGTGCAACGCTATGCCGCTAGAAAAAGTAAGATTACTACCATATTTATGGTCGCCGGCAACCGGACAATCTATATTAGCTAGCTGCACCCGGATTTGATGTTTACGTCCAGTTTCGAGTTTTATTTGAAGGTGCAGCAGGTTATCACCTTCTTGGAGCACGGTGAGCGAGAGGATTGCCTGTTTTGCTTGGAGATCTTGTTCTGCACAGATTTCCATGCGCCGGCGGGCTTCGTTTTTCCGCATAAAATCGATAAGTTGGAGTTGTTCTGGTAGTACGACATTGGGAAGTATTGAAACAAGTGCTTCATAAGTTTTATGTATTTGTCTCAGGCGGAATTGGTTACTGAGCCGAGCTGCTGCTTTGGAAGTACGGGCGAGGACGATCGCGCCAGTAACTAGCTTATCGAGTCTTGAGACGACTCCGAGATAGACGTTCCCTGGTTTATTGTACTTGTGCTTCAGGTAATTTTTAGCGGCTTGTAGCAGGCTTTTTTGAGATTCGTCTGCGCCTTGAGTGACCCAGTCTGCAGGTTTATTAACCACGAGCAGATGATTATCTTCGAAAAGGATAGAATTATCTGGGAGCGAGATCATGGTATGGATCTCAATATAGTGTAATGGGTTGTGTTTTTGTGTTCGCGCATAAAAAACCTGGCGATACCTACTTTCGCGCTTTTGGCACTATCATCGGCTCGGAAAGCTTAACTACTGTGTTCGGGATGGGAACAGGTGTGGCCTTTCCGATATATT
>Ga0315334_10001235_pt1 | contig 15695 bp, 9 predicted proteins | sample M150034915metaG_FD_205555 | JGI IMG/M metagenome (GOLD analysis project Ga0315334, IMG submission 205555) | Ammonia-oxidizing marine archaeal communities from Monterey Bay, California, United States - M1 500m 34915 | ecosystem: Environmental > Aquatic > Marine > Intertidal zone | place: USA... | reverse complement strand
GCGTCACGTTTACCCAGATTGTCAATTCGACACGCCAGCTCAAAAGTCCGCATCGGAGTAGGAATGGTGGGTGAAGATAGGCATGCGCCCTCCAACATGGTCAGATCCACGGCATCAGGCCTATCGATAACCGTGAAAGTGAATGAAAAAGTATTGTCTGAAACATCATTCTCACCCAATTCTCGTGAAGGGTCGATATCCAGACTCAGATTCCTGATTCCTGAATTGATCGGTTTCCAAATGAATGAGACTTTCTTCACATCACCCGGCTCAAGATGTGAGATGCTGATGTCGATCGGCTGAGTACCACTACCCGTGTTCAATCTGATCTTGACGTTCTTTGCTACATCATCACCATCGTTGATGATATCGGCTTCAACGAGCAGATTCGTCAACGTCAACGCATTGGAGACCGAAACACGATGCTGCATGATATCAACACTACCGAGAATGCTCAATTCAGGAGATGGTGGGTCATTATCGACCACGAACGTACGACGCAATTCATCTGAAAGAAAGCCGCTGGCATTCTCAAGTCTGACCGTGACTCGATGAGTTCCATCCTCTACCGTCTCTGAATCCCATTCAAAACTCCAGCTGCCAGAACCATAATCAACAGTTGTCAGACTATCGCCATTGGACCAATCTCCTGCATCGATGCGATACTGGATCTTGGCTGGCTCGATACCTTCCCATGTACCTCCGAAACCAGTCTCTCCAACCAATGAATCATGCCCACTGGGAGAAGTGAATGAGACCTTGTGTTCACCAATCTTGATGTTGGTGAAGGCTGATTCTGACCAATCCCCAATCTGATCCTTGGCCTTGACTTCAATCCATGCCACCTCACCGTCACCCCAATCCGCATCTGGTTTGAAATCCATGAGCCAGTTTCCAGCACCCCCTCCTGCCTTTGTCCAAGGCATCAGATCATCACCCTCTCTCGTAATACGGAGAAATACTTCCTCGAATGTTCTACCATCCAATGTTTCGTCCCAAGTACCCTTGATCCGGGTCATCTTCTCAGTAATCATCCAACTTCCGTTACTGGGTTGTGTTATGTTGATGACCATTCCAGTTCCATTCTCAGAAGGTGGTGGAGGTACTTCACCGCCACCTTGCGTCAATCCCTCACAATCCAGTCCTCTGGCCGCATTGACCAGACATGCTGCATCTATCAATCCAAAACCCCAGTGGTCATCCCATACTTCAGAGACCGAAGGTGCATCTGCACTACCCATCACCTGACTGTTGTTCCTGATCAAGTCCTTTACTTCCTGAGGATCGAGGGTTGGATTCGCCTCAAGCATCAAAGCGATGACTCCAGAAACCAGTGGGGTTGCCATGCTGGTACCATCAAGATTCTCATACTCGTCATCAGCCAAAGGCTTCGATTGTCCTGGAAATTGTTGCTCTGTGTTGCCACTCACAGACATGATGTTGGAACCTGGGGCAGCAACATCTGGTTTGAGTTCGTCCCAATTATTGTCATCATTGTCATCATCTCGGGGGCCATAGTTGGAATATGAAGCGATGGTGTCATCACTTCGATTCACAGAATCTCGATTGTTCACTGCGGCTACGGTGATGGAGCCATCCGCCGCTGCTGGTGAAGGAACTCTACGCTTGCCATCATTACCCATCGCTGCAACCATGACGACTCCATTTGCGGTGGCGTTGTTGACTGCGCGATTCTCTGCACTCGTCTCAGTCCCATTATTTCCCGTGTCACTCTGGTCAGCAGGGTTGCCAACGCTACCAAATGACATGGATGCGATATCGATTCCCTTACTGCTGGCATTGTTTCCCCAGTCAGTATCCCTGTTATCGATGACCCATTGGATTCCATTGACCGAGTTCTGAGAATTGGTTCCTCCAAGATCAGTCAATACCTTGACATCAACCAGAAATGCACCTGGTGCTGCACCCATGTATTTTCTACTGGAGTCACCACTACCCAATGCAATTCCTGCACAGTGAGAACCATGCCCTTGAGCATCATCCGGGTCATCGCTGCCGTCCCGAAGTGAAGTGCTTGAAGTGGCATCATATCCAGCTACCCATTTTGGGTCATCATACGATGTTGGAGAAGGGTCCGGCTCATCGTCAACATCATCAAAATCATTGAGAGACCTATGTTCATTATCAACGCCAGTATCCAGAATGGCGATGACGACTCCACTTCCAGTGAAGCCCATCTCATGTGCACTTTCAGCGTAAACCTCACCTGCTCTGGCCAACACTCCTGGTGTTGCGGTATCGAGAGTAGGGACCATGACGTTCTGTTGTTCAACCACCACGACTCCGTGCAGTGACCAGATATCCACCAATGCGCTGACCGGTACTTTGTCAACTGTGATGCTATCGATTGAATTCAGAACCTGCCACCATGCTCCACCCTCAGTACCGACCCAGCCATGGGAGTGCAGGACCTCCAAGAGGCTCTCTTGTTCGGCGCTCTCTGGATGCCAGGCCCAATCAACCACGATTGCAACGGTATTGCGCCCATCTGGACCCATCATCGCTGTAGGACTGAATGATTCAAATCGGCCGTCCAACAAACGCTGTAGGCGGTCATCCATCCCGTTATGATCATCATCTGGACCGTAAGACAGCCACCACCCCCATTCCTCGGATGCTGGTCTACCATCTCGCTGATACATCCGGTCTGGAACCTTGCAAAAAGAACCATCTTCACACAACAATGGAGGGGCATGGTCAAGTATCATGGGTTCGTCATACTGCATCCCCTTTTCCTGGTCAATGGTTGTGGGGTGTGCAAGAGATTGAATGGGTATCATCAAGACGATGAGAACAATTGCGATCAGCATCCTTGAACGAGACCCTTGCACCTTCTCCACCTTCTCCACCTCCTCTTCAACGATTTTCCAATAGATGGTCTGCTTTGAGCATTCCCCGTAGACGTCCTACGGACGTCAAATAATTCAGGGCCAAGAAATGTGCTTCTGCGACTTACTGCACGAGAGTGAATGATTGCCCGGCTCACCACTCATCTTCAATGAAGCACCGCACTGTGGGCACTTGGCCTGTTCAGAAAGACGATCCAACCATGCCTCTCTTGTCTCCAACTCATCCCCTTCCTGCCTCAATCGTTCCAAGGTTCTCGCGGCTTTATCCGATAACAGATGTTCTGAGTCGTTCCATGGGTTTTCGTCAAGTGATGCCATCCCACCTTTGCGATGATTTCTGGCAGCCTCGATCGCTCCGGACTGACTGGGCCCGGAATCCTTGGAATCCGGCATTACTGGACCCCCTCTTGCAATCGGTCTGCCCAATGCATAACAGACCAAGAAACCGGAAAGATGAGCGACGTGGGCTACATGCGATGGTTGAGACATTCCGTGGACCGCCCATGCACGTGCTACCTCGATACCGAAATAGAGCAGAGCGATCAATTGCACAGGCCACGGTCTGATGATTATCAGGGGAAATTCAATCTCATCTCTGGGCCACGCTGCAAGATATATTCCCAGAAGACCGAAAGCAGCACCAGAAGCACCCAGACCCAGCGAAAAGTCACCAAGATTAGCAACGCACCATGCTAGATTTCCAGCGAATGCGCCCAATAGATAGACCAGCATGAACCTCGAACGTCCCAATCTCTGCTCCAATGGAACTCCTACCAGTGCGATGATCAATGCATTTCCAAGCACATGTGTGATATCTCTCGGACTATGTATCCAGGCTGCAGTGAGGAATCGATGCCACTCCCCCGGTTGGAATATCAGATCTGGAATCGCTACCAAGGCTATGAGAGGGTCATGCCAGCCCAGTCCAAACCACCATAGAATCCAAGTGAAGGTCTGGACCACATACACCAGCAGAATGGAGACCGTGGTTGCCAATGCCAGACTGGTCTTGTCTCTGAAGGCCATCGCGTATGGCACCACTGCCGCTATCAACATCGCTGACAGAATCAGCCAATCTCCAAGGCTGAATAATTGCCAGAGTGGTGAGATGAAGTAGACCATCTGATGGTGCACAAGGGTGACTCCGACTTGAGGACTCCTGTGATGGAACACTGAATATCAGAAAATGTCCAAGGAAGAACATTAGGGAGGTTTCATCTCTACGATTCTCCTCGAGGATTCCGATGAGCGAGGTAAAGGTGCTTCTCTCGTTGGAGAAAGTCACGGTCAACAGAGGCTTGACCACCGTACTCGAAAATTTCAGCCTGAGGGTGAACAGCGGAGAGATCATCGGCTTGAGTGGCGAGAATGGCTGCGGGAAATCAACCGTCATTGAAAGCGCTGCTGGGCTCTTGTCATTGCGTGAAGGATCTGTCAAACATCAGAGTGTCAGTGGATTGCAGGTGAGCACTGATTCCAATGGTATGCGAAAGAGATTGAACCCATTCGGACTATGCCTGCAAAAGGATTCAACCAGCGGAGAAGAGACCATCCTCGAACACCTACAGACGGCTGGTAGATTGGCAGGATATGAAATTGAACAGGATGAATTGTTGGACCTGTTGCTCTCGTGGAATCTGAAACATCGGGCTCATGACCGTATTGCCACTCTATCGGGAGGATTATCGCGCAGAGTCAGCATCCTCGCTTCTCTGGTTCCTGCAATGGTATCATCAGAGCCCATCCTGATCTTGCTCGATGAACCGGATGATGGCCTCGACAAGTCCTCAAGAGAGACTTTGGTCATTCATCTCAAGAGCCTCGCAGGAGCTGGACATGGAATCCTCATGGCCAGCCATGATGAAGAATTGATTGCCCATTCTGATAGACAGATATCCTGGCAAGGAAGCAAGATTATTGAGAGCGGAGAATCGCCGCCATTGAATACTGCTTCCAAGGCCACCATCAAGGCTCAACCCTGCAATCCCAATACTGCATATCGGAATTGGATCAGTGCGCAGGATGCGCGTACAAGAACCACGATCATGAATGGAGGAATCGCTGCAATACTGGTGATATTGACCACCATGGCTCTAGACCCAAAGGGAATGTCAGGTGCTGATGGCTGGCGAGTATGGAGTGGTCTGGTCCTGCTTCCCGCACTTGTGGTCGGTCTGATTACAGGCCCTGGACAAAGACTGTTGGAAAGGAATGCAGTAGGCGCATGGTGGGCCGCTCAGACTGCGGGCAGGGCTCCTGATTCTGTGAGCATCCATGTGGCCGTTCTCGGACTCGTCTCCACTTGGATGGCGGTGGTCATGATACCTGCTGGTGAACTTGCTGATATCTCCTCCATACACTTGCTGCAACTATTGCTCTGTGGACTACTTCTTACCTTGATGATCAGCAGGGTGAACCTAGCTCTATGGGTGGTTCACAGATGGCTTCCCAGACCAAAACAAGGAGCACAGTTGTTACTGGTGTTCATGATATTTCCATGGCTTCTGGCGGTAGAGGGAATGGCACTGCTGGCTGTCGAAGGAGCCAATCAAGAAGTATGGACGATGCTCATCGGTTCATTCGGCCTACTAATCTCGGTCTATCTCATCCTTCATCTAGTCAGACGTGCCTGATGTACACACAGATTGAAACGGTGAATGTCAACCCAGCATCGGGGCTGAGATGTCAACACGTCTACTCAAAGGAGGACTGACTCTATGGTTTCTCGGTCTGGTGGCGGCCACGGTCACTCTACTGCTGGGTTTCGCATGGGCTCCAAGTGTCGATAATGAAACCATGAACGCCCCCGCTGCACAACGCATCTTCTATTGGCACGTTCCTTCAGCATGGGCCTCCATGCTGGCCTTCACCGCGCTCTTCATTGGAAGCCTTGCTTGGTTCTGGAAGCGTTCGGAATGGGGCTGGAGACTACATGTTTCAGCCGCAGAGGCCGGAGTGTTGTTCGGATTGATGGCAGTCACCAGTGGCCCCATATGGGGACAGGCTGAATGGGGTGTTGCATGGGATTGGACAGATGTCAGGATCAATACCTTCGGTCTACTGACCGCTCTCTCAGCCTATCTGGTGGTCGCTCGCAGATCACAACCCGATGGAGATGATGCGCGCGACACCTTCAGCGCAGTTGGCCTCTTCGGATTCGCTCTTGTTCCCCTTACCTATATGGCGACTCGATGGTGGGAAAGAAGACATCCCGGACCAGTGGTTGGGCCAGGCGGAGGTGGGCTCGAACCCCAGATGGCGACAACGATGTGGCTAGGGGTGTTTTCATTCATGCTGTTATTGGCTGGTCTGATGTTGATAGAATGGTTCATGGTCACTACTGAACAACGAATAACACGAATTCAGAACAAGATGGATGGTGGAGAATGATGGGAGACATGGTGAATCTGGCTGTAGCATACACGCTGATGATCGGTCTCATCGCAGCATGGAGTTGGATGCTGGGAAAACGCTTGCTGGATATTCAAAGCAGACTTTCAATGATAGAGGAAGTTTCCGACCAGAATGAAGATGAATGATATTTCAAACATCACTGGAATGATATTCAATCAGGCTTGATACTTGCAAGATATTCCTTGAGACCGATTATTGGTCCGATAGCGGTCGGGTCCTTTCCATGCAGCAAAGCCAAAGCACAACTCAACCAGTCCATTGTGACACAGGAATACAGCATAGCCTCAAGCAAGGTTCGGCCCTCACAATTCAATTTCCAGGCCCATTCGGTTGTGAGATGCTCTGAGAACCAGTCAAATCTCTGAGCGATGCGATGATGCATCCCTCCCCATGTAAGCAGTAACAATGCTTGTTCTGAAGAACGTGGATCCGCATCTGGACCGACTCCTCCCCAAGCGATTATCTCGTTATGATTCATTTCAGGAATAATTGCAGCTCGAGCGAATCTTGCAGAATTCTCATTCAATTGTGAAGTGAATCTATTCACCATCGCCGACATCTCGGTTGGACCGATGAGAGCGATAGGGCGCTCAACCATCGCAGCAGCCAGATGGGCGACATCATTGTCAGGTCCAGAAACGAAATCACTGTCTTCCAGATGAGACTGTAATCGTTTCAACATATCCTCCAGATCATTGGACTTGGGTTTACGGAACAGACCAAGACTCCAAGCCAAGGACAACTGGGTTCCAAACAGGTGCCCAAAGGCTGAGCGCGGAGGTTGGCCCGATGGAACTAGAACGAGATGGGCACTTTCATGTAACTCGCTCAGACCTGCCAATTCACCTCCTGAACAAATACAGATGACGGTCCCACCATCACTTATGGCCTTCCTGACCGCATCGAGCGTCTCTTCGGTATTCCCACTGTAAGAAGTTGCGATTATCAGGTGTTCAGGCTCCCACCAAGAAGGTAGACCATGGTCTCGATGCACGTTCACCGGCAACACGCCATCATGTGCGGCAAGAGAAGCAAGGGCTGCGCCTCCAGCAGCAGAACCACCCATGCCTAAACAGAGGATTCCTTTCCAAAGCCTTGACTTCAGACCGGGAACCCAGGCCGGACCTGCACTGCCCAATCGCTCGAATGAGCCTCTCAGATCTGAGATGAAGGAACGGAGATGCCCCAACATTCCCTCAGAATCCAACTTCTGAGCGAGGTCGGCGATGGTAGACTCAGTCATCTCATTCCTCCTCTCCTCTGTCGACCGAAAGACGCGGCAAAGCGACCCACTCTCCTTCCACCTCTGCAACACGAACACTGCTATCTCCTTGATGGTCATATGGGAGACGTACCGTGCTGGTCCTCCAGTTTCGAGGGTCTAGGAACTCTCCTGCTGAACTATCGATGTTCAACAATTCAACCACCTCATGGTCTCGTTGTCTGGAAAGTACCTGCGCCTTCGTAAGGTCCCTCCATGAGACCCCAGTACGCTGGGAGACCTTGATCTTGGACAATACTGCTCCGTCATTAGACCATGAGGAAATGCGCCACAGAACATCCCTCCATCTCACTACATCTCCAACATCATAGGCCGGCCTCCTGTATAGCAAGGTCAGTCTGGTCAGGTCTGCACCGTCCTTGCGGCCGACCACGGAATTCGTCTCCTTCACCTGACCTCCCCATCTATGGATGAGTCGTCTGCCCCAGGTTCTGGCCAGTGATTTTGAACCCATGACCACATCATAGCCTCCCTGTACTTGTCCTTCATTGGTTATGAAGAACATGGGGTCCGGTTGCATTTCGGCTATCAATGAAGCCAGACTGCTCCTCATCTCAACTAAATCAAACTCATCCAGCCTCCTGCCCGCAGACCTCAACTGCACGGTTGCCTCGAAATAATTGCCCGCTCTTCTGGCGCAGGTCAAACATACACCATTTGACATTCTTGCCATTATCTGATGTTGCTCGTGCATCTGCATCCCATGGATATCCGCAATCAATTCAAGATGAAGTCTGGTGTTACGGTCATCAACTCGTTGTGGTGACAATGAGATATTCAGATTCCGGACATCCTCGTGGACCTTCAGAACCCTTTGGCTCAACTCCTCCCAAAGGTCCTCATCAGCAATCTCAATCCATCTGCCCTGTACCTCAACCAATCCACAACGAGCACATCTCAAGTGTTGAACAGTACTGGGAATCTCAGCAAGAGTGATTCTCTGACGAAGACAAGACTCACACATCCGCTCGTGAAGCAATGGCGGTGGCGAACCACAGATGATGCAGAAGTCTCCCCCCAGTTCCACGTCTTTCACCGTTCGCGCGGTCTTGCCGCTGGCTTTCAATATGCGGGTCAGGATTCTCAGTATTTCCTACCGATGAGGAATTGGGGATCAGGATACAGTAGTAAGGCTTCATCCCTGTCACTTCTTTTCACTACTCCCGGCAGATTTCCATCCTCTGGCTCCACCCATGAAAGTTGGAGATGAAGATGTGGAGGCCAACCTCCATTGGCGGATTCATCGCCGAACCAACCAATCAACTCCCCACTCGAAACTTTCCTTCCCACCTTGAACAACTCGGTCGACTGTGTCGAAAGGTGACCATACAGGATGAAGAGTGTTCGACCTGAAACTTGGTGGATGGTGACCACGGTATTGCCATAATCGCCATCTTCATGATGATATCCCGACCAGAACACCTCGCCATCAAGGCATGAATGTACAGGGGTATTGACCGGCCCTCCAAAATCGAGTCCCATATGCAGGTCCCTCTTTCCATTGAATATTGCTGATGTGTAGATATGCGGCCTTACCTCATCGTATTTCCCTATCGAATAGGGCAGGGGGCACTTCCAGCCATTGAGTTGAGGTTTTGAGAAATCATACAGATGGACTTCATCAGGGAGGCTGACTGGCTGACTTGCTGCCAATCCAGCGAGAAGTACTGCGTCACTCTGTTCTTCCATGATCTCCTGAGAGAGACCCTCTCCTTGATGGTTCTCTAACATCGTTGAAGGACTTCAACCGACTCGTCGCTTCGGTGAGCCATTGATCGGTGGAGCATTGGAGGTGCTGGCCAACACTGTTCTGGCGATTGTATTGATTTTCGGATTATCGGCCATTCCAGGGCTGGCGCTGACTCGAATCATCGACAAGGACAGCGATTTACGGCGTTGTCTCTTGCTTAACCCAGCCCTTGGAATTTTCACATTATTGGCTCTGGCTGGGCTCTCAGTTCTACTTTCAGGGAAATTCTCACCTATCTTCCTGCTGATCTTGGTGATCATCACCAACATCTTCGCATTCAGGTATATTCTCAACGCGGAAATCACCTTCAACAGCAATTCAAACGATGAAAATGAAATCTTGCTCAAAATTGCAATCGCTCTGGTCCTGTTCTGTTCACTCTTGCCCCTGTTCCTGTTCAGAGTTCCCAACGGGGTTGACTGGATCGGTTTCGCTACTCTGACCAAACTGTACGCGAACACTGGAGTTGCAGAGTTGTCTCAACCACATTCAGTATCGTGGACATATCCGCCTGCTTTTCCAGCACTTGCTGCATGGCTTCAGACAATACTCGATATTCCTGCCAGTGATGCAGTTCATCTGCTGGGAAGACTGACATTGTTGGCGGTCATCCTTGGAATTGGAGGCATCGCTGAGAAATGGAATGCTAGCGCCATGACATTGGTTGCCACAGCACTCGGATTCGGACTCTTCGTCAAGGCTCATGACTCGGGATATCCTACTCTCGCTGCACAGACAGGAGTCATCATTGGCATCGCGATGACGGTCCAGAACAATTCTCAGAACTCACGGATCCATCACACTCTCCTCGCATTGGTCGTGCTGCTGACAGGAATCATTCATCCAACAGGCTCCATCTATCTGGTTCTACTCATATCCGCAGGGATGTTGTTCAGATTCAGGTTGGTGAAGGAGCGAGATAATGATGCATTGATAGCGGCTTTGGCCACGCTGACGACAGCCATGGTTGTGACCTTGTACTTCTTCTCCTCAAGGATGGAAGGAATGCCGATACACGCCGAATATGGCTGGCAGGGAGGTTATGCAATGCTTCTCTACAACAGCCCAATACTCCTGGGACTCGGAATCTGGTCATCGTGGAGATACAAGGACTCGCTGGAAGGTGGAATCATTGGCCTCTGGCTACTACTGTTATGGCTGCTGACTTTCCTTCATCTACTGTCTGGATTCGAGTTTCTGACGATGTTGACATTGTTCTCCTATGTACTCTACAGCATGGCTTTGCACGCTTTCCACATTCCACTGGCACTATTGACAGGAATCATTCTGAGCAAGAATACTCGACTGAACTTGAATGAGTCGGATGGTAAACCTTCCATTCCAGAATGGCTGCCTAGAACAGCCATCGCGCTTTGTTTATGCTTCTTGATCATCGGACAATCTGCAATCATCGCCTTGTCCAATCATCAGGAGGTTCTGCTGCACAGTGATGGAGATGATAGTATTCTGTCCCATCTCGAAGCACTTCCAAGCGGCTCTCTGGTCTATACCGAACAAGCGCATTGGGGATTCGTCATCGAGGCTCCCGAACACATCCATTTCACCTCTCATCCAATTCTTGGAATCATGGACGATGAAAGCGACTTACAGGATAGAGCAACGAGCGCAATACGAGCAGACGATGGTGTTGCACTCAAGGAAATGGGCGTGAAATATGCCTTGACCAGTCCGATGAGCCTGTTAGGGGCCACTTTGGTTGAATCACGATGGTGGCGGCCGATGGCTGTAGAAGACGGAGCCCGACTTTGGAGCATGGGCAGTCATGCCACCTCCGGACAGAAAGGAATGATGTCAACCCCAAATGAGAATGATTGTGAAGAAGGATGTGAATGGAGACCCGACCCCTGGAGAGAACATCGCTGGTGGAATCACCCGGGCATCAACGATCACCGGGCATTCATGACAGAGGGAACAATCTCCTGGACCGCAGAACTTCCGGATAATATTCCAATACACGGAGGAACTCTTGAATTATTCTTCGATGCACCAGAAGGTCTGCATGTCAAATTCAGTCTTGAAGGAGGGATGGAGGTGAATAAAACCACGACCAAGGGGGGATGGCAGACCCTGATTCTTGAAACATCACCATTCGGTGAGCAAGTGAATCTCAGTATCGAAGTGAGTGGAGGAGGAGGGTTGTGGTTGAATCCTACCGGCCTCAGCGGAAGAGGCGACCGTCTTTTCGATGAATGTGGAGTCAGGATACATTGGGTTGAAGTCAGAGAGTTCGGAATGATGGAGGCGCCAACGTGATGTACACAATGCTCCCTGAATGTAGCCGGTGAAGGTACTAGTATTGCTCCCGACCCTCGACGAGGAAGAGGCTCTACCACAGGTTCTGGCATCAATTCCGAATGGTGAATTGACAGCAAAAGGAATCACCTTCGATGTTCTTGTGGTTGACGGAGGAAGCGAAGATGATACCCTCGAAATCGCAAAGCAAGCGGGTTGTCGAATACTTTGTCAGGAGAGTAAAGGGAAGGGACTTGGACTACGATTAGGATTCGATGCCTTTCTTTCCGGAGACTACGATAGACTGGTGATGTTGGACGCAGACGCCACCTATGACCCAGCCGAGATCCCAAGATTGTTGAGGGCCCTTGACAAAGGTGCTGACATCGTCATTGGTTCAAGATTACGAGGAAAGATGGAACCAGATGCAATGAGCCACCTGAATTATCTTGGCAACAATATTCTGACCTGGATAGCAGTCTGCTTGTACGGGGCAGAGGTATCAGATATCTGCTCAGGGTTCTGGGGTTTCACCAGAAATGCAATCGCAACGCTTGACCTCAATTCAATCTCCTTCGAGATCGAGGCCGAGATGTACGCCAGCGCAGCCATCTCTGGATTGAAGGTCACTCACGTTCCTGTCAGTTATCGTAATCGCGTTGGAGAACCAAAACTTGGTTCCTTGCACGATGGCACACGGATTCTACGCAAGTTACTGACGCGACGCTTTCTGCAGAGAGTCGTCAAGTGAAACATCCTCTGGATGTTGATTTCACTCTTCTTCTCTACGTAGTGCAAATACCAGTACCGCTCCAAGCAGAGCGGTCATTGCAAGAACACCGGTGAATCCTGGCACGAAGCTTGCAGCGCTCGCACTCTCCTCTTCGGTCTCCTCTGCATTGTCATCAGCAGCGGGCTCTACGATCACCGTGAACTCGAAGTCACCACCGGCAGTCGCATCGGACCACTCAGCACCGAAATCGAACTGGCCACTGAAACCGGTAGGGACAGTCAACTGGATATATTTCGCCATCGAACTCGGCTGTGAACCATCATTACCAGCGATATTGAATGTAGCATCTTCACCGAATGGGGGTTCGACAACCAGAGACAAAGCATCCCCATCATCATCCCAGCAATTGAAGTAAACCGTGATCGTCTCACCCTCAGTCACCACGATATCATCTACTGAATCACCAGCAGTGAGTATTGCCATACCGGAATCGGTCAGGTCATCACCATCTCGATACCACTCGATGTAGCACTGTGGCAGGCTGTTGACCTCTGGCTCTGGCTCAGGCTCTGGCTCTGTTCCATTATCGCTGTACAATAAGTCAAACTCCATCTGTCCAGGGAATGAATCATCACAAGTCAGCATCATGGTCTGGTGTCCCTCATCCTGTAGAATGAACTCACTTGGAGCCCCGGTCACCGACCAACCATCTGTACCTTCAATGACGAACGTGACTTCCCAGCCCTCTGGCATTTCATCATCCATGCAGAGTGGTTCACCTGCACCATCTTCACTGAACAAAGCAAGAACACCTTGATGATTCAGGTCATCGATGGAGAATACCATGAACTCAACGAAATAGATTGACGTTCCTTCTACCAGACCGTGTATGCGTTGGCCTTCTACCTGGAATTCATTAGCTCCAAGCGCGTTACCATCCCAATAGAATTCGTCACCACCATTGCCGCCATCATCATCCCAATCATGCTCATCTTCCTCCATCAACATCATCATCAGCGTGTCCATCTCATCTTGGCTGATCACGCCATCACCTTCACCCTCATTCAGCATTGAATCAAGAGCAGCGACGATATCAGAACTCAGAGAAATCTCCATGCTCACATGCAATTCAGTACCATCTGGTCCTTCCTTGACATTAGCCCTGTAGACCCAATTAGATTGCATATATGGTTCAATGAACTCCCATGCTCCGTCTCCTCCGCCATCATCATGATCTCGAACCTCGGTATGCAGGTCCACTGAGACTTGAGTGCTGTTCTCGGCTGAAAAGTAATAGCTGGAAAGTCCATCGAAATCTGTCTCGCCCTCGTAATCGGTCCATTCTCCATCAACCTCTCCAGAGCATTCCACTCTGACATTGACAACATATTCTCCTTCGGGGACTCCATCGTAGTCCCAATTGAATTCATTGCCCGTGAAGTCTCCCCAGTCGTCGCTCGACCAATCAGGGTATGCCCCATAGACAGAGTTCCCATCTTGATCATCCAGATAGCGTTGTTCAGGAATCAACTGAACCTCCATTCTCCAACAATCATCATTATCATCATCTGCAGGTCTGTCGGGCCAAAAGACAGTCAGTTCAAGCCTTGCATCACCATAGATTTGTTCACCGGTTGGGCAGCCATCGCCAACGCAGATCCCCTGATTATCTCCGGCAAGCCAATCGCCACTATCTGAATCATGCAGTTGAACTTCGATGTCATAATACCCATCATCATATGAGTCTCCAAAGACGACTTCGTAGTTTCCATTGCTCAAGTTCTCTTGGGCATCATCTTCGACAACTTCACGACCATCATCTGAATGCCTGACCAGTTGAACAGTGAGTTCATAGTTGGTTTCAGGGTCAAGATTGCCCATACCGACGTCGAACTCGATAAATTCGCCACTGCCGAAGTGGTGGTTGTGATTGGCCTCGTAGAATTCAATCCAGACCTCTTCTGAGTTATCGCCAACATCGATGGTACCATTGCTCGAAGCGATATCATCTCCGCCGAAGGCTTCAGAGAGGGTCACTTCCACCCAATACTCGCCAGCATCGAGGGTCACATAGACTGGGAAGTCTTGCCATCCTCCATCAGAAACAAACTCGAAACTGCCCCCTCCGATATTGCTCATATCTGAATTATCATATATCTCATAACTGAGCAGATAGGAATCGTTGTACCTCAAATCCCATGCTTGGAATTCAATTTGACCACGCCAGTTGTAGTAGAAATCGACTCCTGGTTCAGCCCAGCAATTCATTTCCATGCCGATTTCGACCTTCTCTTCTGTATCTTCACTCAAGAGATTCCATTCACTGTCATACATGTACACCTCAACATCATAGCATCCATCGGATAGATTGTTGATAGAGTACCAATAGCCGAGTCCTTGGTTCCAAGCCATATCGTTCTCTTCACCCTCATCAACAATCAATCCGTCTTCATCAGAAATATACCACTGGAAGTTGTATTCTTGACCCTCATCAAGGTCCCATGCTTGGATACCCATTTCCAAATACCACCAGACATTATCGTTCTCGTCCCAATGCTCACTACCGTGCGCCCCGACCTCTACCTTAGGTGGCGAACAGTCGCCATCGCCCATGACAAAGGGCCAGTCATTACTAGCAATCTCCCAAGAATTTTCTTCATTATACAACCTTACTTCAAGGGTCAAACAACGATCCCAATTATAGCCAAGCACATCGAGAGTGATAGTCTCAGAATGATCAGGTCCATTACTACCTGAAGCATTGAACGAACCACTCAGAGGACAGTTGTCCTCATCTTCAATGTCGTAATCACACACTTGGTAGGTCACTGTATACAATTCATCATGCATACCTTCGACCTTGATGATGAAATCAATTTCCTCTTCTGTGTAGTGATCTCTATGTTCTACAGGCTCAACATGAAGCCAAGCCTCCCAGCATCTGTATTCATTTCCTTCTTCATCCGTTGGACTTCCTATTGCGAACTGGGCTCCGTAATCCTGTCCTCCATATTCATCATTGTAATGAATATTGAACTCATAACAACCGTCCTCAAGAAAAGCCATACCAAAGGAATACGAATCATTCCATGAGGTGATGTTATGGTTGAACTGACCATTGTCATTGTAATCACTATCCCAACTCCAGACCTCATAATCGAAATCCACTGATTGGTTCACAGGGAAATCATAGAATGTCATTTCGAAAGAATAAGTATCTGCGAAATCCATCAACGTGGTGCGGTCAGAGTTCATCTCGACCCGTGGATGAGTACATTCTACATCGCCAACCCTGAATCCATGTCCGCCTCTTGCAAAGTCTCCATCATCTGACAGGAGGTACATCTGGATGTCATAGCATCCGTCTTCGAGTTGTCCAAGATTCCATTCCGT
>Ga0315334_10001234_pt1 | contig 15701 bp, 8 predicted proteins | sample M150034915metaG_FD_205555 | JGI IMG/M metagenome (GOLD analysis project Ga0315334, IMG submission 205555) | Ammonia-oxidizing marine archaeal communities from Monterey Bay, California, United States - M1 500m 34915 | ecosystem: Environmental > Aquatic > Marine > Intertidal zone | place: USA... | reverse complement strand
GGCGTTTGGAGTGGACCCAGGACCGAGACCTGGACTTGCTTGGTACGCTGATTCCGTATTGATTGGAACTGCCCAACTGGAGAAGATCGATGATGTAGCCGATCATATCATTGCGATTGCGGGCGTTCTTGAGCATGACAAATTGGTGATCCGGATAGGGGATGGTGTTCCAACGATGCGAAACAGGATCATCAATTGCTGTCTGACGAGGAATCTTTCAGTACAGGTCGTCGATGAACGAAAGACATCTCAAGGAATCAGGCGACATGCGCACCATGCATCAGCCATCCGGATTGCTCGATTGAGTGGGAATCCTGTATTGAAACGAATGCCGGTCAATCCAACTGAGGGAGAATTACGTGAAGTTCAGCGGCGTAGTAGAAAACAGAGTGAAGGCAGACTCACTATTTCCAGTGATTTGGCAAAAGCCGTTGCAGTTGGCCGATTGTCAATGTTCGAGGCCATTGAAAGACAACGCTTGAAGAATCGACGCTAGAACCAAGCGACTTTCATCATCTGTTCTCAAATCTCTGTTACGATTCACAGCAGGTATGGAATCAGGATTGAGAACAACAGCATGAACAAGATTGCAAGGCTGCTGTAGGCTGTTGCTTTTCCCGCAGCATGTTCAATTTTCATCGGATGCCACCCTCCCCACAGTTTCACCCGTTCACCAAGACGACTGAGTTTCGATAATCCATCATGCACCATATCTCGGAACATATGTCCGCCATCGAAAGGAACCATGGGAATCAGATTGGTGAAGCCGAGAAGTATGTTCACCCACACCAACCAGAACATCAGATTGACCATGAATAGGAGTGTTTCAGTTCCGAGTGCTCCATCAGTACTCAGTTTCGCTTCTTCCAATGGATGGATGGAGACACCGCTGTATTCAAACGGGGTGATCAGTACTGTCAGCATATGGAATGGTGAATACAGAATTCTGGAGAAAACATTACCATTCCAATCCGGATCAAAGGGTCCTGCCAATCTATCGATCCCATTGGTCGCTTCACTCAGTCCCACCACGCCGAGAAATGCAGATTCAGGTTCGATACCTCCTGCTTCGAGTTCATCCTTGTTCCATCCCAATTCAACATAATGCTGATACTTGTTACTCAAGGTGACATTGAGCGTTTCTTGTTCTCCACTTTCTGCACGCTTGATGAGCATCGATACATTCTGCTCTGGAGAAAACGTAGCCATGGCTTCAGAGAATGTTCTCAGAGAAGGAGTTGGAGTGCCGTTCATCGAGAGTATCGAGTCATATGGTTGCAAGCCCGCTTCATCGGCTCCTGATTCTGATACCATGGATTGCGGATGTACGCCTGCGACGGCAGGACTGAATTGAGTTGCTATCGCACCCAACAGAAGTAAGCACAAGAAGGCTGCAAAGATATTGGTTGCCGGACCAGCAGCGAACAGCCGCTGTCTTTCTCTGCTGGGTGCCTTCATCAGTTCGTCAGCCTGCGGTTCTGCAAAAGCGCCCAGTGGAAGAGGACCGAGTAACAGTAGTCCAAATGAACGAACCCTCATTCCGTGAGCGCGTGCTTGTAATCCATGTCCATATTCATGGATGACCAGACTGATGATGAATGCCATTGCGCCCCATCCAAGAGGAATGACAGGATTCAATCCAGGAATCGCTACCAATTCAGAAGCTTTGGGGGGTTCTTTGGGTGGTGAGATGATTGCAATGACGAAGGTGAGCAAGACCAGAATGAGGACAAGAAACATCGCCCCTCTGCAAACCCAGAGTGACAATTCACCATAGGCCCTCCACGCAGATTTGGGTCTGGCCAGATTATCAAGAATCTTCCTTCCTTTCTGGGTCCGAATCATCAAGATGAATCCCAGTGCTCTACCAGCATTCCAACGGTCCAAGGTTCCGTTTTTTTCCCAACGCTTCAGAAGTATGACCCAGACTATGAAGGCCAGAATGAGAACCCTTCCATCCAACCAAGGGATGTTCATCCAGTCATTGGCCATGTTTGGACCTCTGTGAGTGGATACTTGAAGGTGGCGATGCTTGTTTCATTGATGTCAGTAATCATCATCTTCCCAATCATCATCATCCCCATCATCATCTCCATCATCATCCTCATAGCCGTCATCTTCGTAATAATCATCGTCAAGCAATGATGAACCTCGTTCCAATGCTGTACGTCGACTGATCGTCAATGCGGTCATCACGACAATGATGCCGACCCCGGCGAATATCCAACCCAGAGGTTGTTCTCTGACATTGTCAACCCATCCGAAGTACGAGACATATACCACTTCAACACTGTGTTCAGCGCTGTTGTCATCTTCGTTCACCTCGATGACCACGTTCTCTGGGTCAACGACCGCTCTAATTCTGTCAATCCCGGCCTCTGACTCCCAAATTACGATCAGTTCAACAGATTGTCCTGCTTCGAGTGAGTTGATCGACTTGCTGTCAAATGGCTTATCCGAGTCACCAGCATAGAAAGCAACAGAGAACGGAGTACTTGCTTCACCACCATTGTTGACCACTTCGACTTTTATCTCGACGTTTGAACCCGGACTGATATGGTCATCATCGAGACTGATACTGGCTAATTTCAGATCAGCCACTTCAGCTCCAAGAAATACCCAGCCCAATTCGTGGTCATCATCGACACTGATCAGTTCATGAATAGGGTTCGAGGGACTGTTTCCGACTTCAAGGAATGGATTGCCTGCGGCATCGTAACCAGTTATCCAGAAACCTACAAGGTCTCCCATTCGAGCATTGATTCGACCGGCATCTGTCAAGTCGACAGTACCAGTCCAGAGTATATCCTGTTCATCCTGCTGCATTCCGAGTTCAGAGGAGCCGGAACCAATGGTCACGGTATTGTGATGGTCACGCATAATCCAATTGACGAATTGTTCACTTCCGGTCAGGTCATAATCTTCCCAGCCTTTGAATTCAACCTCGATGTTTGACAGGTCAGTCTTTGGGCTGATGTCAATGATATTCACAGGAGAAACTCTGGTGGTGACCCGTGGTGGCGAATGATCGACATCTATCCGCAAGGTGGTAGAGACACTGGTTCCAGTCATATCCTCTCCTCTTCCCGGAATTCCCGAGATGGCTATCAGGCAGGTACGAGTCGATGAACTTGCTAGAGAAGTTGCATGGTCAAGTGGCACTTCGATGGAATATTCACCGTTCTCTCCAAGGCTGCCATCACTCCATGCGCTCTCTCCGTCGAAGACATCCACCTGTACACCAACGTTTCTTGGAGCGGCTACATTGGAGCCTTCATAGACGATACGTCCCTCGAAACTGAGGCGGTCGTCAGAGCGTACCCTGCTGCCATCCGCTATCGGCCCAGTGCGCGGTTCATTGATGTCCATCACCTTGAAATCCGTTGGCGAGAGAACCAGATCGTTCTCAACTCTGAAACTGTTATCGCTGAATTCGTGTTTTGTCGGTTCATCGTTCCCTCTTTCCTTGTAAATCAGAGCCAGATCTCCCCACTCCTCATCTGGCCAATCCCATGTGAATTGGAAGTTGAAGGTGACATGTATCCAAGGTAATCCAGAAGCATTGGTCTGCAGGATGACATCACTTGTTGAATCCAGAATGATGTATTTACTGTTTGACCACCAACTGTTGTTGACACCGCTGTATGCAATCACCTGTTGGTCCTTGTTGGAATCAGGTCCTTCAAAGTCAAAGACCAAGGTGATCTCTTCGAAGTCGATCACGGTATTGGCATCCACCAGGCCGAGCACGATGGTCTGGTCCTGTCCAGCGAACACGGGCATATCATCCCAGTGTCCAACCCAGTTCAGACCGGTGAAGATGGCATCAGAATCTTTGCGAGTGAGGAAGGTAGCAGTATCTGAACCAAAACCAGATCCATGGTACATGGTGATGATCTCATCATTGATGATGACATCTTCACCCAACACATTGCCTGCTGGGTCACTACCTTCCACGAAGTATGAGACACGTCCCATGTTCGGATTTCTTGAATCATCTATCGAGGTTCTGTACCACTTCACATCAGCATTTGTGGTGTTGTACATTATTTTACTGACATATTCCTCATCATCTGGCAACCCATTGCGATTCTCATCATGGTCTGCTTCGACCCAATACCATAGAGCCAACTCCTGAGGGCTTCCCACAGCATCCTCTACCTCTATCTGGATCAAGTGTTCATCATCTGCCGCCTCGTAGTCGCCTTCCTCAGGTATCGATGAGGCGAAACGCGGTGCTGTTGCATCAATCTTGAAGGTCCTTCTCCAACTATCATTAAGTGGTAGTACCAGGGTTGCATCCCTTTCATTGTAGGTCTGGACCTCAAATTGCACTCCCTCCTCAATATCCAGATTCGGCATCTCCACACTGATGTAGAATGTACCGTTGTGATTTGAGGTGTCTCGCCATACAACATCGACGTATCCATTGCGAGAGATTCGCATATCGAAGGCATTGTCCTTGGGAGTGTCTTCAGTTCCATAGAACCACAATTGTCCTTGGAAATGCAGTTCTTCACCGGCGGCGACCCACATGTTGTTGGGCACATCATCCCAAGTCACAGATCCTTCGTTATCTCTGACCATCATCCAACCAAGTCCGAATGACTGGTTGACTATCAATGCATGATTAGGAGGTGGATACCAATCCAACGAAACCGGCTCATGGTCCCGGTCATCGATGCAATTCGTTCTGAAACGCACATTGTCCTGTTCTGGCATATTCGCTGTGACCTTGAATTTCCATTCAATTTCAAGAATGCCATTGTTCTCGGTCCATGTTGAGGTTGGATCGACACTTATCCATGAATCAGGGTCATTTTCAGTAGGTGCAGCATCGCCGTACATCCATGTCAGGGTTGGGGCAGAACTCGATGGGGTGGCCAAGAACCTGAGACTTGCTTCATTTATTCCTCCTGCGTCTTCACCAATCACATGTCTGGTGGTCACGGAATATCCCTTGTTGCGTTCATGTAATATTTCTGAAGCATTGGCGATGATCTCTAGATTCACTGTCTGCATGATGTAATTGACGCTGAAACTATCGATGGCCAGAATCCCAGAAGCGGCTGAAGAGATGTCGACGGGGATCGAGACCGTTCCCGAACCACTGTTAGGAATCAGGTTATTGAATGCCAAGACTATCGCTGAACCACTGGCAGTGGTCGTACCAAGAAAAGTTCCAGCCCTGCTCCATTCGTCACTTCCATCTGAGCCGATATCTAGAGCAGCGTTCTGTGGAGCGTTGGTGAAGAATGTTATGTTGATATCATTCAGTGTAGGTGTTGCAGAATTGCTTGAGCCCGCGTATAATCGGACATAGACATAAACATATGATGAAGACGAAGCAAGATTCTTGGTCACTCCATTCTGTGCTGAAGACCAGGTGGTTGTAGAGGAGGTCTGTACCTCGATGGACATCGATGAGCCACTGGGAGTGGTCGCATTCCAGTGTATTTGAGCAGCAACCGGATTCAGAGTATTGTAATTTGATCTGATGTAGAAGTATCCATTGTTGACATAGGAGATGGTGTAACCCAACACCACGAAGTCCAGTATCGGGGTCTCAGTCGCAGTTCCGTTCAGATATGCTCGCCATTTCAGTTGATTTCCAGCATTGGTGAAGGTAGCGGTCCCAGCCGGATATATCTTCTTCCAGGAGGTTCCCCCATCAACGCTCACCTCGTATTCGATGGAAGTATTGTCAGGTATCCATCCTACTCCGGCCTCAAGGTCGATCTCGGTTATGGAACGTGATAATGTGGTGGTCGCACCAGTGGTCACACTTGATGAGGATGTAGCACTCTTGAGTTCGTAAGGGGAGCCAGAACCACTGAACAGGATGTCTCTGGAGTGGGTATTGCAGTAAGAGGAATAAAAGCAGGTGTATGCCAGTGTTCCATCACCCATGTCAGAAAGGCCATAATGCCCACGTTGGTTGAGGGTCTGAGTGCCAAGTCGTTCGGTCCACATCCCATCGAGATGGAAGTGGTGATGAGTGGAGAAAGAAGATTGGTAGGTGTTCACGGTGACCCTTGGTTCGCTGACGTGCAATCCTGATGGAGTGCCAATAAAATCAGTACCGGGCCCGAGCAGATATGTGCTGTTGATAGATGAAGGGTTAGCCTTGTTGACCTCCCATAGATAGTGATCATAATTCGGGAATTGACTTTGATAGATGTATAACCACATCTTACCTGTGGTCTCATCGATATCGATACCAGCCACCATGTTTGGATAAGACAAGACCCACTGTTGTTGGCAGGTCCAAGCGCTGCTGGTGGCAGTCTTGCTAACTGTCCATTTCAGGATGGCATAATAGTTGTATGAAACAGTCCAGACAGTATTGTTGCCATCTTTCGCCATATCGTGGGTATATCTCAGATAATTGATGTTACAGGTTCCAAAATTGATGGTGACCTGTCCGATGTATGAGCCCGTCGTTGCGTTCCACCGATAGATGTTCTGGAAATAGTAAGATGAAGTCGATGTGCTCATCAGGACGTGATATTCATCCCCCATCTTGACCACACTTCCAGGGTATGACCAGGTTCCACTGCTGAGAGCATCGCTGGATGGCGTCGAAGATGCTCCAATGAAGCCTTGATCACCATTGGCAATGAATTCCCCAGTGGTATTCTGATAACCGGTGGAACTGGTGACTTGAGATGACGAAGATAGGTCAGCAGTGGTTGCTGAAGGTTGTCCTTGAAGTTGAACAGCATCATTGTTCACCTCAATATTGGAACGGTAGCCATACGCCATTCCAGGAGGGGTTCCGGACCACGAACTGGAACCAACTCCGCCAAAATCATTGTTGTTGGTCAGATTGCTCCATTGAGAAGTGGATGGGTCCCCTCTCAGATTGAACTCTGCACTTGTCACTTCAGCCCCATATGGAATGTTGATTATTCCAGCTGAGCCATTTCCTTGGCCTTGAAATGTGTGTACATAGGAGCTTGTCCCTCCAGCGAATTGGGTTTCAGTCACTGCTCCAGTGGCCATTGGTGTCAGTGAAGACAACAGGAATAGAATCATCAGACCAAAAGCGCGTCGCATGGGCATCCCAGTTCACTCTCATCGCCAACGGCATTTCAACCATCCCCCGCGAGGACACCACCCCTATGGGGGTGATTCCATCGGAAAAATGGACTCGACGCACAATCCTTGATGAATGCAAGCGTCCCGTGGAGGTCGGGAGGGGAGTTGCGTTGGCAGGCCGAGCATCGAAGAATGATGGATTTCTCAAAAATTGGTGGAAGAGTAAGCAGGACCTACATCTGCGCATCCTTTCGACTGTTTTCCTCAGTTGTATTGCCATCATGATTTCATCCATCCTACAATTGCTTCTGCTGAGAGGCTCTGGAATCTGGGATGATTACACCACACTTTCATGGTCTCTGCTCATCATTGCCAGTTTTGTTGCAATATGGGTCGGCCCTGAATTCGTCCACTATGTCGGCCAATTCAATCTATTGAAAGAAGTTCTTGATACCACAGCACGCTCTGAAGTCAGTAGACGTAGGTCTGAGGCGGAGACGGCAGCAGCTCTTCTTGGAACGCGGCATGTCGAACGCTTGAATGAACATCTTGTCGAAGTTGGCCTCAAGCGTGCCAAGAAGCGTGCATGAGGAGGAAGGCCGATGCGCTGGACCCTGTTTCGTGAGATGATTCTTGCAGTTAGTATGATTTCTCTGATAATTCTCTCCCTTTGGGCCATCACCGGCCAGATGCCGCCGTTAGTGGTGGTGGAATCAGATTCCATGGTGCATGATGCAGAATCTGGAGAAGTGGGTTCCATCGATGCTGGCGATCTCGTTCTGGTTCATTCTCCAAGATCTTCTGATGTTGTCACCTATGCTGAAGCCACTGAACCGTTCAACACTCACTATGGATACAGTAGTCATGGGATGGAAGGAGACGTGATCATTTATTCCAAGAATGGGAAATCAGGAACTCCGATAATCCATCGTGCAATCATGGAAGCGGTGCCATCGCTCACTTCTCCCCCTTCTGGAAATGATACCTGTAACGATGAAGGCGTCTATGATTCCAATCTCAACATCTGCATCCACTCATGGGATGTTCCCGGAACCGGACTGAATAATGTGACCAGTATCGATTGGGAATTCAATGGTTCGATGACGGGATATTATGACTGCAAACGGGATACTGCGTTCAATCATGGAGAAATCGGCCTAGCGGGCCATTTGAAGGTCGAATCTTGGAAGCCGAAGGCTGCAGGATTCCTGACTCTTGGAGACAACAACAAATGTTCAGTGGATCAAGGATGGTCTCCTTCCAATGGAGGAGTACAAGGTGCCAGTGGATTGTATGACCTTGATGGTTGGGCTGTAGGGCCGGTCGCCGATGCTCATCTGGTAGGCATAGCTGGAGCAGAGATACCTTGGCTTGGAACAGTCAAACTCCTGTTTGCAGGTGGAGAATCCCCTGGCACGGCACAGGTTCCTGATGCGACCTGGGGCTGGTTGTTCTTGACCATCGCAGTGATTCTGGCCGCACCGATAGCTCTCGAGCCACTGCTTAATCGAATAATCAAGAACTCTCCAGAATTCAAGGAATTTGAAATGGAGAAGCAACAGGTCGAGTATAGTGATTGATTATTCATCGGCAACTGAACCTGCGAGAGAATTCTCTGAATCACTCAATTTGGATTCTATCTGTTCATAAGTCTCCGCTAATTTCTCAACACTGGCCTGATCAAGCATTCTTGAGACTGCATCCCGTTGCCGTTTCATCGCCTTCAATCGTTTGAAACGGTCTCTCTCTCTATCGGGCTCTCCGCGTATCCCCATCAACCATTCTTCAAGCATTGAAGATAGAGCATCAGGGGCCTTCAACATCGCTGATAATGTCATGCTCTGACGTCTGAATCTCACTTTGATGGAGCCGTCTGTAAGACGATTGGCTTGAACTGAACCGGGACTCCATTCGTTGATTCTTATTATCACCTGAAGTTCAGTTGAGAAATCTCCAGTATCTCTTTCCACCAATCGGGCAACTACAACCATGTTTGAATATTTCAGAAGCACTTCATGCCGTTGGTCTATGCTGGACCAAGGAAAGATTTCCACGGGCGCTTCACCCCAAGCACGCATCGACCAATCATCGATGGCATCTTCATCGATATCCGGCTCCATGTTAAGTGGCGCGACATTGAGACATTTCATTCATCCGATTGTTGATTCTGTAATCGGTGGACTCAAGAATGAGGGCTGTAGGAGTTCCATGTTGGAGGGGGTCGCGCGTCACATCAATCTGATTTCGGACTTTCTTCCAAGGCCTTGGAAGATGCACTGAAAGCATTGGATTGGAAACCTACGCCAGTTCAACGAATGACCATTGAACCGTTACGAGAGGGCTTTGACAGACTGGTGGTTGCTCCAACTGGTTCAGGTAAGACGATGGCTGCGGTTCTACCCTTGCTGGACCGCTCCATAACACAAGAGTGGGAGGGATTATCCATTCTCTACATAACTCCATTGCGGGCCTTGAACAGAGATGTTGACCGCCGTATCCATGAGATTGCGAGCAAGGCTGGAAAGAAAGTTGGGTTACGACATGGAGATACTTCACAGAGCGAGAGACAGAAGCAGGTTCGCAATCCTCCCGACCTGTTGGTCACTACTCCCGAGACTTTTCAGATCATGTTCTCAGGCAGTCGACTTCTTGAGATGTTGGCAGGAGTCAGGGCGGTGATCATCGATGAGGTTCACGATCTTGCTGCTGATGAAAGGGGTTGGCAACTCAGTCTTGGCCTCGCTCGCCTTGAGGCATTGACCGGAGAAAGAGTTCAGCGAGTTGGATTATCAGCAACGGTTGGGAACCCAGTAGAGGTGGCAAGGTGGTTGTCACCACAGGCTGAACCTATTCAGGTGGAAGGGATGAGGTCAACTGAAATCATCGTCGAGGCTGCCGCCACATTGCCTTCGGATGAGGCTGCAGGATTCGATATTGGCCTATCACCAAGAGCATATGCATCATTGAGAATACTGGGTCGTGGAATCTCTGAGAAAGCACCTTGTTTGATTTTCGTGAATTCTCGAAATGCAGCTGAAACCGTGGCACAGAGAATGGAGGCGATATGTCCAGAGTTGCGAATAGGTGTACATCATGGAAGTCTTGCCGCTGCCACCAGACAACAGATGGAGGACGATTTACGAAATCGGGAGTTGGACGGGCTGGTCTGTACCAGTAGTCTTGAGCTCGGTATCGATGTTGGTAGTATCGCATACGTGATACAGATACGTAGTCCGCGTTCAGTGGATCGAATGTTGCAACGTGTTGGCCGAGCAGAACACCATCTCGATGGGGTCGGGCGTGGAAAGGTGATATCGTGGGAGGCCGATGACATCTCAGAATCTGCAATCATTGCAAGAAGGGCACATAATGGTATGATCGAGGCGGTGGAATGGAGAGAACATCCTCTCTCTGTTGTGGCGAACCAATTGATTCAGATGGCCAGATGCCAGGGGGCGGTTCCACTCGATGAAGCAACCGCAATCATCGCCAAGGCACCTCAATTCACAGGTTGGACAAGGACCGATACCCTAGAAGTGATCAGGGTATTGGAAGACAATTGGTTATTGCATCTTACAGAGGCTCCGAAGGAGCATCCATGGTGGACTTGGCCCAAGAGAGTCTGGGTAGAATCTCGTCAGAAATGCAGCATGCCCCCTCCTGAGGAACGCCCAACTCCAGTAGAAGGAGAGGAAGGGCCTCCAGCAGGTTTTGAGGAATTGGTGATGCCGATACCACAACGTTTCGAAAAGGGCTGGTTCTCATCTGCTGGCAGGACCTGGGAATATGCGAGGAATCATCTTTCCATGATTCCTGATAATCAATCATATCGGGTCAGGGATGCTGTTTCGCGTCGTTCATTGGGTTCAGTGGATGAGGCATTCGTGTTGTCTTTGGATTCCGGTGGGGACGATGAAGATGGACAACGCCGGAGGTTCGTGATGGCTGGCAGAACATGGCAGGTCATCGATGCTGACCCTGAGAAAGAGGAGCTACTGGTCACTCCGGTCAACGATCAAGGTACTGCACCAATATGGTCGGGAGAAGTACCTCCTACTCCAGCAAATGTAGCCCGAGAGATAGGGCGATTGCGGCACCTGCTGGCCGTAGATGTCGGCGCTCAGATGCTTGAACAGCAAGACTCGGACCAACACTCTCTGCTCTGTGATGAAGAATTGAAGATCTCGGATTATCCGTTCGATCCAGAAGCCAAAGCATTGTTGTTTGAGAGTGTGCTATCACATCTTGACAGTACTGGAAGTCTACCTACTGATCGCTGTATGACCATTGAATCCCGCGATGAGGCATTGGTGGTCAATTCATGTCAGGGTAGTCGTATCAATGAGGCTTTGGCACATCTATTGCAAGCAATGGCTTCAACCCGCTCTGGACGGATGGGGCGAATCATGGTTGAAGCGACCAGAATAACACTGCAGATGGGCGGAATTTCTGCTGAGGATGTCGTTCAGTGGTTGAATGAAACCCCTCCGGATGCAATTGAAGGGATATTGTCGGTCACTTTGCCGAATTCACGACAAGTGCGTTGGCGTTTCGCTGAAGTTGCCAAGGTGTTCGGAGTCTTACGCAAGGGTGTGGACCCTCGCCGCATCAATCTTCGAGCATTATTGAGAAGATACAGAGGAACGGTGGTGATGCGTGAAGTGCTTGCAAGATTGTTCCATGAAAGGATGGATGTGACCGGTGCTGCTGACGTGCTTCGAGGTATCCAGAACGGTATCATTCGATTGGAGGTGACTGCACCCGGATGCATGGGGGTCTCTCCTAAAGGGGAGAGAGACCTATTGATGCCGAATTGGTCAAGCATTCAGGTTCGAGAGCGATTGGAATCACGATTGATGAATGAAAGAGCGGTTCTCTGTTGTTTGAAATGTGGTGGAACCAAGACCTTTCGTGTTGCTAGATTCGAAGAGATCGAAATAATGTGTAGACATTGTCAAGGGCGCATGATGGCTTGTGCGAGAGAGGGGCTGCGAGAGATGTTGGAGAAATGGGTCGCATCTTCAGAACGTTCGGATGTAGACAGGATGAATCGTTGTGCAGAGGCAATCAAACGTCGTGGAATAGAAGCGGTTCTCTGTTTAATGGGGCGTGGAATAGGTGAATCAACCACAACCAGACTGTTGCGAAGTGTCATTCCAGGGGATAGAGATGGTTTGTTGGAGGCAATTCATAACGCTGAGGTCACCTACGCTAGAACCCGCAGATTCTGGTAATTGCAATTTCTGATTATGCAATTGAAAAATCAGAGGTCACTTCCACGTGGGTCCTTGGGTCCTGAAGTCCTTTGGATCTCAACACCATGTTCCTCGAGATATCCAATTCCATTCGTCCCTCCAAAACCTCCATCCACGACGATGACTCTTGAGATTCCTGCGTGATGAATCAATTTGGCACACATCAAACAGGGCTCCCCCGTGATGATCAACCAAGCACCGCCTGTAGGCACCCCATTGGCAGCGGAATTGCATATCAGATTCATTTCAGCGTGATGGCATCCAATTTCCACCATGGTTCCTGATTTGATGTTCTCATCATCGCGCAGACAAGTCTCACCCCCACACAACTCTCCTCCACCGCGTGGCCCTCCATTGTATCCATCCATCAGTACAACGTTTCGGTTTGGGTCCACCAGTAAGGCGCCGAACTTACGACGAGGACAGTTGCTGGCTTTGGCCAGAGCGAGACATTGTTCGATACGAATACTGAGATGCTTGTCCTTCAGAGTATCACCACCTCTCGCGAATGACCATCTCATGATAAGTTGTCTCAGAGAAGTGACAGGTCATGGTCAGTGTCCATTCCTAGAGCGATGAGTATCTCTCCTTGTAGATACAGTGAGCCACAACTGACGATGAAATCGCCATTGATTGAAGCAAGCGCATCTTTCACATCGTTGATCGAACGGCCGAATCCGAATGAATCCGCTGCCAAGGCAGGATAACGTCCATTGCGCGCTTCAGTACATACTACATCGATCGGTGGATTCATTTCCATCAGTGTCAAGATGGGTTGCAGGAATTGATCCAGTTTCGTCTGTGGAGATGAACCGAACAACAGGCTCCATTCACGACCCTTGATGATCGGTGCAAGAGTTTCGATGAAGCGTTCCATTCCACTGGTATTGTGGGCCGAGTCGAGTAGGAATTCGCGGCCTCCATTCTTCACCCGCTGCATCCGTGCTGGCCATCGAATCACTTCTGTGGCCTCTGGAACTCTATCCGCTGCTGCTTCAAATCCCCCTGCACGCAGCACCTTTTCAGCCAATATCGCTGCTTCTTGACGATAATCAACAACCTCGATTTCCACCCATTGTACATCGTACAGAGTTTCGATATCTTCTTTCCCTTCTTCAATCTCCTTCATCACCAGAAATGGACACTCCGAAGCGATTGCAGCTTTCTCCAGAGCAATCTCCCTGATGCTGTCTCCTAGAATATCGGTATGCTCCAGCGATATCGAGGTGACCAGACAAGCACTGGCTTTGCAGGTTCTTGTCGCATCGAGCCGCCCTCCAAGCCCGACTTCAACCACCATCATGTCTACATCATGTTCTTCAAACAAGATGCAGGCTGCAATCCAGGTGGTTTCAAAGAATGTCAATCCTGGATCGATATCTCTTATCACTCTCAATGTAGCATCGAGTTCTGTTGGAGTAATCGGTATTCCATCGATACGAATTCTCTCTTCCACTCTGGCAAGGTGAGGTGAGGTGAAGGTTCCCACCTTCTTGCCTGACAAGATCAATGCAGCACTGATGATGGCACAGGCGGTGCCCTTTCCGTTACTTCCAGCAACATGGATGGCAGGGGCACAGAGTTGTGGGTCCTTCAGGCTATTCAGAGCCTCTTTGGTGGTTTCCAGACCTAATGAAATTCCACGTGAGCGCAGACCTTCAAGCCAATCCCGAATCATATCGACGGACTTGACAACAGGTCATTGAACTTCAGTCCTCGCATAGCCATGCTATGCATGGCTGGGTAGAAGCCATGAAAGGGAGTGTAAGGCTCGCACAGCCATGTCAGGGGAAGGGGCAACCCCGAACAAGAAAATCCGAAAGCGCAAGTCTGAGTTTCAATTCGCCATTGAGGCGATGAAGGAACAATGGGGCTCGATGCTGGCCATGGCAGCAATGTTCGTTGGCACCATCGCTCTTGGAATGCTGCTACAACCATTCTACAATCAGTCTGATGAATTGCGTGCTTTCGGCAAAGAAGGCGCTAGTCAAGGACGTTGGATATTACTCGAGCTACTGATGATATTCGCCTTCACCGCTCTGATAATCTGGCTGGCCAAGAAGAAGAAGGAATGGATCATCAAGGCGGGTATACTGGTTATTTTGTGGTTGGCATTGGTCTATGCTACCGTCCCATTGGCCCATCTGGTGCTTGCACCCGATATGAGTCCAGATCCATTCGTGATGGAGGAGGTCGCAGTTGGAAATGAAACTGCAGGGGACAGAATTGTTTCACATCTTGGGGCTACTGGATATATGACGTACGGTGTTGAATCAGTGCTTGATGAGGATGGAGAACCTGTACTGGATGAGTACGGTATGCCTCTTTCAACCCATTATATAAAATCAACAGCAGAAGAAGGAGACTGGATGTGGGAGACCCAACTCGACACTGCTGAATATACACTGAGGGTGACAGAACAGAGCGATGTATTCATCGTCTCGTCCGGACAATTCTTGTGGGTACTTGACCACCATGGGACTGAGATAGATAGCGACATCTGCCAGCGAGCCACATTTCCTGCTGGTTGTTCATTGAGTTTCAATCACTCGATAGATGGTCAGAATTTCACTTACTCCATCACCGGCGAACCACGTTTGATCAGATTCCACCCGAATAAGGATATAGGGGCCGATCTTGATCCAGCCGTCACAGATGCACAATGGCAACTTCCTCATGGACTGAGTATGAATGAAGGGCAATTATTGGCACTCAAGGTTACCGATGGCAGAATGTTGGTGGTTGGACGTACCTATGCGACCCTCTTCCACATTCCAGAGAATCGCCCTGCATTGCTTGAGGGTAAGCCAGGGGCTACGGAATTGGTGGAGGAGATATGGAATCATTCAGTGGATGGAATCACCAATTTCACAGCGGTTGAATGGGGAATCTCTCCATGGGCCGAAGACAATCTTTCCAGTCAATCCGGTAATGAAATGATGTTGTTGTTAGGAACTGAATCTGGTGATGTCAGGTCATGGAACTTCAATATCGCTGATGATGAGGTCACCAAAGAAAAGAGAATGCTCCTCGCAGATAACGATGCACTCGAAGGTCCAATCCACGCTATCAGGTTGGGGGATTATGGTGATGGAGGGTGGAATGAATTATTCGTTGCAGGCGGAGGAACATTGCATATGTTCAGCGGCGCAAGCCTGATAGATTACATGCATATCGATTATGATGATTCTTTGGATGCCATTCACATTCTTGCAAATGAGGAAGGAGCAGTTGTTTCTTGGTATTCGGAAGGAAACTGGAGTGGTGGCCAACTGAATGATGAAATGTTGATTAAGAGCGGTATTCAACTTGACCCCCTTTCCTCTTGGGTTGGATTGATAGTTTCTACAGTGTTGATGGTATGGTTGATATGGCGACCTGAATGGTATGTGGTCAATACCACAG
>Ga0315334_10001233_pt1 | contig 15703 bp, 11 predicted proteins | sample M150034915metaG_FD_205555 | JGI IMG/M metagenome (GOLD analysis project Ga0315334, IMG submission 205555) | Ammonia-oxidizing marine archaeal communities from Monterey Bay, California, United States - M1 500m 34915 | ecosystem: Environmental > Aquatic > Marine > Intertidal zone | place: USA... | reverse complement strand
GCAAAAACTATCAGAGACATTTGCCGTCATTGGCAGATATTGTTTTTGACCAGCCTACTGTACACGGTCCTTGCCGGGATGTTGTTGCCTCGCAATTCGAGCGGAGGGAAGAAACCGGGAAAGGCAGACGAGGCAGCCACTGCCATTGGGACGGTCGCCAAACCAATCTGCACCTTTTCGAACGCGTCATGCCCACTGGCCGTGCGGCGGTGCAACAGCAAGCCTTCACGGTAAAACGCGCACAACGAACCTTCGCTCAGGTTGGTCGACAGAATGTACAGTCTGGGACTTTCGGGAAGACTGAACAGCCCTACATCGCCATCGAGATAGTTTTGATAGTGCTGCTCCAACAGCCCGGCACGCGTGTACTGCCGCCTTGCCTGTAGACGTACCGTACATCGCCCCCCATTCACCATCGAAGTGGCGGAAATCGGCGGACGATTCGGTTACGCACATCCATTTGCAGGAACCGGATCAATTCCCCGGACACTTGCTGGAACTCATCATCGCTCCCGCAATAACGGTCCCAATTGAGAACCAGGTGCGCCGCGAGCACACTGCCCCCAGAAACAGAGGTGATTTGACTGACATTTTGGATAATTCCTGCATCTCGCAGATATCGAATCACGCCAATGTGATAACGCGAGTCCATAGCGATTCATCAGCCAGATCTCGTGATTGACAGCCTTGGTTCGGTGCGCAGCACCGCGCACCATTCACAACAAACCTTTCCCCAAGCCTATATCCAAATAGAATTGCAACAGAAAAAAATCAACACTGAGACAACGAAAACAGACCGTGAACCTTTTGCCTGCTGTCCCATTGGGATTTCTGCAGTCAGTGCCGAAATTACATCACCACCAAATTCAGCCCGAACGTCAAGTTCAGCAAAATCCAAGGTACACTTCGATTAGCTGCTCAGAGTCCAATATCCATGCTGGCCTGATTTGGATCAGCAAATCTGATCTTGGCCTTCAGTCCATTCTCTCCGAACCTCCCTGACAGGGCCGAGTTCAAAATGGAAAACTGTCATCCAGTGAACTCTCAGAGAGTTCGACCAGGAATTCTGCCAGCCGATCTGAAATCAAGTCCATCACCTGCTTACCCTTGTCAGCAGTGGCAGCGTGTGGGTATCCCGAACCACAATTGGTGGTCAACAGGTCCCATCTTCTTGTGATTTGCACCCAACCTTCGTTGACGGCCCGAAAGCGAGTTTTGCGTGTCGCCCCATCATCTGCGGTGAGACTGCCGTCGGCGTTGGTTGCTACCAGATGCGGAAAGTACGCAAGAGCAAGTGATGTCTCCATTTCACCTGCGTGGTCCTCCGGGTGCTCAAAGATCGTCGAATAAACATCGTTGACCATCTTGAACCAGTCGCACAGAAACACTTGCAAATCGTTGCCCGCCAATGTCCTCAGCAAAGGCTTGAAATCATTACCGCCATGGCTGTTCAACAGCACGATTTTCTCGACGCCGGAATTCTGAAGAGATTCGACAAGGTCTGTTAGCAACAAATCGAGTGTTGCCGGATTCACATTGATTGCCAGTGGCAACCGCCGCATGTTGGTTTGCACTCCAAAGGGAATCGTGGGCAACAAACTGACAGCGGCACCTCGCCGAAACGCCTCTTCGCAGACGCGTTCACCGATAAGGGTCGCCTCATAGACATCCGTGCCGTAGGGCAAATGCAGGTTGTGAGGCTCTGTCGCGCCCAGCGGAATAACAGCGACACGAATATCGGCGTCCTTCACGTATTCGTAATTACACTCCGCCAACAACCAGGGTCTGGCATCTTTCCCCATGAGGACCTTTCACAAACGCGACAAAAAAAGGTAACGGGATCGATCGCCGAATCAGGGATTGCCCCGTTTTTCCGGTACCTGATTTTTCGATGACTCAAGCATCTTGATCGCCGAATCAGCAAAACGTTGACCCAGTTTCACATAGCCATCTGCTGAATAGTGCAGATCATTCTTGATCATTTTTCCGCTTCGGTTTTTTCCATCATTCAGATCGTCTGTATCAACCCAGACACACCGGGGGTGATCGTCTGCCAATGCAACCTGCTGCTCACGCACAAGAGTCCAATGCGGGTATCTCTTGTTCTGCAAATCAAAATCACTCAAGCGGCCAACCACGAAGTTCAAATCCTTACGACCGAGATCGGTACTCAGTTGTCCAAACAACCCTAGCAAACTCGCCGCATAAATCTCGCCGTGTTTTTCATTGGCATCTCTCTCACCCTGCATCCAAATGAACGTCACCGTTGATATTTCTTTTCCATTGATCGCAGCCTTCACTTTCATCATCAAGCGATCATACAAGTCACCGGTGGATTCAGGGCGACTGCCATCGGCTGATTTCCAGTCTTTGTACCACCTGCGAATCGGTTGTCCCCCCAAAGCATCTTTGACCACGATGACATTCTTTTTCCCAAAGGCTTTTTCGACTGCCGGCGTGAACGATTCCTCGGGTTTCAATCCTGCCATGTTGGATTGCCCGGAAAGGATAAACAGATTCACTCCAGGTTCAGCGGATTCGGCACGAACCGACGCAGTGAACATCACGCTGAGCATGGCTGCCATGACCAGAATCATGCCGGTTGTCAATGCGTTTCTGCAACGCCTTACAGTGGAGTTGATCGTCAACGATGAACGACAAAATGCTTGGCTGTTTTCCGCAACTTGGACCATTGATGGATTCTCTCTGGAGTACTACGGCGTTGTGATTGGAAGGGGAATGATCTGTTCGTTGCTCAAACGTCGCAACTGTCCTTCGCGACTCCCAACGGCCAGACTGCCATCCGTAGGATGAGCTCGAATGGCGTACAACCATGCTTGAGCAGCGCTGGTAACGTTGACTACTTCCATTGTATCAGGATGAATATTGCGAACGGATCCATCGTCACAGGCGACCGTCAGCCAAACTCCATTGGTGTGCCACGCGACTGAAAGAGGGACAACATCCAAGCGGCAGAAGCGTACCAACCGTCCAATCGTCGGTTGCCAGAGTCTGACGGTACGATCATCGCTGACCGAAGCCAACATCGGCAAACGACGAGTCTGCGAGTCATTAACCTGGGGCCGCTTCCGCAGTTCATGGATCGCCCGCGTGTGGTTATTCAGTGTTCTCACAAGTTCCCCCGTCTCCACGTTCCAGATCCGTATGTTCTGATCGAGCGCGCCACTGGCAATCAGAGCTCCATCGGCCATGAACTCGATCGTCGTCACGCCTTTGGAATGCCCCCGAAACCGTCTGATCGGATGAGTTTCACCAACTCTCCAGAGCACGACTTCGTGATCCAGACTGGCCGTCGCAAAAACATCATTGTTTCGCCATGTGACGGATTGGACGGTATCGGAATGGCCATCCACAGTGCAGAGAACTTCACCTTCCGGCCAGGATCGAATCTCAACAACACCCTGCTCAGCAGGTGTGCCACCACCCACAGCCAGTTTTGATCCATCAGGTGAAAAGGCGAGCGAATGAATTGAAACCAGTGACGATCCCATTCGCCTCTGTGGCTCAAGTTGCGGCCATGCATGCTCTACCAGGCCGGACTGCGAGGCCGCAAGGATCGAACGTCCGTCAGGATCAAAAGCAAGTGCTGTAATGGGTGGTTCGGTTGCGATCGCCAGACTCGCCACTCCGAAGCACCACATCCAGACGTGGCAGCAGATCACTTGCCACATGTTTCCCAACCCAGCTAAACCGAAAACAGTCCGATCTTTCCGATCAGTTGGATCAGTCGACCACGGATATGCTGGCCAAAACGTGGAAGTAAAACTCATGCGATTAATTCAGACAAAACGTTTGCTTCGTACGGAGCGACCCTGACTGGACGTCCATCGCGGGTTTGAAATTCCCGCTTGGGATCGATGCCCAACAAGGTGTAGATGGTGGCAGCCAGATCGGCGGGTGTGACAGGTTTGTCTTGAGGTGATTCCCCAACTGCATCGCTGCTGCCGATTACCTGACCGGACGCGACGCCTCCACCTGCCATCACCACGCTGAACACACGTGGCCAATGATCCCGTCCACCCCGCGTGTTCAATTTGGGCGTCCGCCCAAATTCGCCCATCACCACAACAAGGGTTTCATCGAGCATCGCCCGGTCTTCGAGATCCCGCACGAGAGCCGAAAGCGCAAGATCGAGAGATGGAACGAGCCCCACACCAACCTTCGCACCAGCGTATCCATCCTTGAGTCGCGTCTGCAGATTTTCGTGTGTGTCCCAACCACGATCATTGACAGTCACAAACGGAACTCCGCGTTCGACAAGCCGACGCGCCAAGAGACAACACTGGCCAATCGACTTAGCACCATACTGCTGCCGAACTTTCGATGGTTCTTCTGACAATTTGAATGCGCGTTTGGCATCTTCTGAAGCAATCAACCGGTAGGCCCGTTCCAAATCGGGATCCGACAAACCGGTAGCAGAAGCAGTTCCCGAATGATCAAAAGCATCCAACGCGGCAACAAACTGACGGCGACGATCCAGACGAGTCAGGTCAAGCCCCTGATAGAAATCGAGGTCGCGAACAGAAAAGTTCGGTTTGGTGGGATCGCCACCCACTGAAAATGGTCGTGTTGCCGCCGGCAAGTACCCACCCCCTGTCATCCGACTGCCACCCACGCTGAAGTTCGGGACAGCAATGTTGGACGGAAGAACAGTGGGTTCACGATGAAGATGGGACACCACTGCACCATACGCTGGGTACTCCAACACGGGCGTCGGTTTATAACCGGTCAACAGATAATGGGTACCGAAGTTGTGTTCACCTAAAGGCGATGTCATCGAACGAATGATCGCAATTCGGTTCAACAGGGCAGCGGTTTTTGGCAAGCATTCATTCAGCCGTATCCCGGGGATAGCTGTTGCGATGGTTCCCAGTGGTCCCCGCACCTCCGCTGGCGCATCAGGTTTGGGGTCGAATGTCTCGAGATGGCTTGGGCCACCATCAAGCCAGATCAGGATGCAGGATTTAGCTCGAACCGGCGTCTGGGGTTCCGCCGCTGAAAGACGCTGGTGTCGCAGATAATCATCGAGGCCGAGACCCAGCGCGGTCAAACCGCCAACCCGCAAGATATCGCGACGCAGAAAACCATCACATCGCATCAGTTCATTTTCCATGATAGGCTCCCGTGTTCCGACCGCTTCGCGTCAGAGTTTTCTGTGTGGTTAACAAAACAACGCCTCAATGGTTGGTTACAAACTCTTTGCAAGTCAACAGACCCCAGACAAAGTCTTCCAACTGCTCGCGTTTTTCAGTTGGATCGGCAAGCGACTTCAGTCGTTCGTTCCAGAACCTTTTCTCACCGTCGGAAACGGGACGGCCCAGAGCAGCGAGGTAAAACTCGTCAACAACCACTTCGACCGTGGCACCCGATTCAAGTAAACGTGAAAGTCGTCCCCGGTTGGACGCGATCCTCTGATTCAACAGCGGACCGTTGAACAAATGCAACTTACGAGAAAGGCCGCCGTTATCCTGAACCAACACTGGCGTCTCACAGGTGTCCTGACGTGAACATCGTCCCAATACGTCCAGCGTCTGCGACTCAATCCCCGGATCAACCAGCGTCACCGCACGGGTGCCCAGAGCGGTATCACCGTAGCGTTCCGATACTTCAAGCACATCCGAAATGGCATCTGCCAGAACTTCGGGTTCCAATGACTGAGGCATCCTGTGCGAATAGTACCGATCATCAATTTCGTTGCCGCTGACAGTTCGACTACTGCGACTGTACGCATCACTTGATGCGATCAGTCGCAAGGTGTGGCGAAGATCGAATTGATGGGCGACAAAATCCTCCGCAAGTGTCTTCAACAGTTTGGGGTGAGTCGCAGGATTGGTCGCTCGTAAATCGTCGGCGGGCTCAACCAGCCCGCGGCCCATCATCGCCTTCCACAACCGATTGACCATCGCCCGGGCAAAGTAGGGGTTATCGCTGGAAATCAACCAGTCAGCCAATGCCTCGCGGGGATCATCGGAATCCTCTAGAAAATGCTCTCCCGGGATCCGTGGTACAGCGTTCTCACCCGTGCGTGGATGAATGACCTGACCACCCGACGCGACAGCGACGACCTGCCCCTGTTGAACTCGAGCAAAGATAGCAGCCAATCCGTGATAGTCGTCCTGTGTCCATTGATCCAGCGGGTGATTGTGGCAATTGGCACATCGCAAGCGACTGCCCATGAAAAGCTCACTTGTGAATTCAGCCTGCTCGCGCGGTCCACCCACGGTGCGGAAAAAATTGGCAGGCCCAATTTGGTGGGTATCGCCCTGAGCTGTCAGCACTGATCTTGCCACGACATCGTATCCGACCTTTTCCGAGATCTGCTGTTTCAGCCAGGCGTGATACTTTTCGACGCCGAGCAGGTTACCCGGTTGTGCATGGATTCTGAGTAATTTGGCCAACTGCAGCGTCCAATACTCGTTGAAGGCCTCCGACGCCAGCAAGCGGTCGATCAGCTTCACGCGTCGTTCAGGATCACGATCCGCAAGAAAGCTGCGGACGCTGCCCGGTTCGGGCAGCCTTCCGGTCAAGTCCAATGAGACGCGACGCAAAAAAGATGCATCATCAACTGCCCCGGACGCAGGTATTCCCAAGGTCGCCAACAACGTGTCTACCGACCGGTCGACGAATTGGGTTTGCCCGCCGCCACGAGTGACACCTGATGGTCGATCAGAGTAAGGCTGGATGATTTCAATGGGCATCACCTGACTCAAGTACCGGGCAATGATAATGTGCCGGCCGCCTCGCAATACCCGTGTCTTGGCCGTCTCAGAATCTACCTCCAGAGCCGCAGGATCTTCTGCCTTGAAAACCGTTTCGCCGGTTACATCGCGTGATAAACCATCAGAAAAATGTGCCACCGCTTTCAAGGTCAGATGACCACCCGAACCGCGAATCACAGCCGACTGCGGCGACACTTCCAGCCGCACGAACCGTCGTATTGCAGCCCGATCACCGCGATGGGCCCCATGCCGGATCCACTCTGTCACGCGAGCAACGGCAGACGAATCTGGATCCAGGCGATAACCTCCCCCGTGCTCAGTTGCTTCGGTTGGCTTCATCAGCAGCAAGCTTTGATCCGGATCGATCAGATTAACCCGTCGACCTTTCAGTTCCAAAGCAATCGCGCGATAGTCAGCGACTGGGTCACCGCCATACAACGACAACTTAAAACCACCACGTCCAATCGCCGCACCATGGCAGGCGCCAGTGTTACAACCAGCCTTTGTCAGCACAGGAATGACGTCGTGGTCAAAATCGATTCGGGAATCCGAACCCACCGGCATGACGACAGCGAAAAGAATCCACCAGATGGGCACCGGCTACTCCTTGTTTGGTGAATCGCTGGGCTTTGGTGAATCGCTGGGCTTTGGTGAATCGTTGGGCTTTGGTGAATCGCTGGGTGAGCCGTATTTTTTCAACCACTCCTGAAGCACTTCTTGAGATTCGCCAGTACCATAATTTTTAAACCGCTCTGAATTGACAACGGCCAACACGATTCTCGCCAGCTCTTTGCGGGCTGTCTCATTGCGGGCAACGTATTCGTCGACCTTGCTGGCCGCCTTTCGGACCTCGTCGTCGCTGGCCTGTTTATTGATTACCGAGCGAAACAACGATTGCAACTGTGGATCCTGTTGCCGACGGGCATTACCAGCTGCCGGGTCAGCATCCCGCTTTTGCCGGCTCATACTCGCTCGCCCCGCATAGCGGGTTTCAAGCTCTGCCACCGATGGCACATCGCCACCGCCAGTGACGTCGGCGATGGCCTTTAGAATGACTGGACCATCTACCTGTAACTGCGGTTGAACGAGAGCAAAGTTACCGGTGACCTTACCTTGATTTCCCACCAATACGGTCAGCGTGACATTTCGATTCAATCCATAAGCTCCGGGCCCCTCCTTGCCCTCCATGGACATCCCGTACTTAACCCCGTCGTTAAATAAACGTTGCACGTTTTTCGCCCACTTCCCGGTCGCCGTTGGATCATCCGTCAGGAATACAACTGAGACATCCATCCCCTTGTCTTTCCTGCCTGCTGCAAATTGGGTCACTGCTCGCATCAACCCGAAACCAGGCCGTGTCAATTCATGCAAAAAGACCAGCGTGACAGGCTTGCCGTCCGCATCAGCGATAGGGTCGAATTCTTTACCCTTCAGAGCGTCTGACAGGCCGTTAGCCTTGAAGCCAGGCAGACTTTCCCCCAACTGAGGACCCGAGAAAACCGATTCATTCTTCTGAGCATTCACAACTCCAGAATGTCCGACTGGTAATAACAGGCTCACTAAAAGCAAACTCAATCGAACAGACTTGTACATCCAAACTTCCTTCTGCGACGGACGGGGATATGCGAACTTCTATTGTGACAGAGACGGAACTGCCTCGCCTCCCTTTAGGCCAAAAACACTGGCCAAACTCGGGAACGGCTTAGAATCCCTGCCAGCATCTCAGACCGCCTCCGTAGAAATCAGAGGCTGCATCTCGTGAACATCGGCTGACGCACCGACAATCCCACCGAAATACGAATGGCTAAACCCCCTCTACCGGAGTACAATGCATTGCACTGGGTAATTCACGGTGAGGCTACCGACAACCAGTTACAAAAAGATACCGGAAAGCCATTTTTCTAGCTTCTCTCGCTGCGATAGTAGTACAGATTATCAAGCAAGGTGACCGCAGCGACTGCAACTTCCCAATGGCCAGCCACCGTCGACTGGCATGATGGGAACAATCAGCTTGCCTGAACTGTGAACAATCAGTCGCTGTGAACAATCAGCAGATTTCAACCGGCGGCAACCAGCTTTCAATCCAAGCAGCATGAACTCAGCACAAGTCATGAATTCAAGGATGGGACTCCGAGCGAAACCTGCTTGATACTGGCTCATGGCAAAGAGCGCCACCTTTATAACCCTCACAAGAAATCAGCAGATCATGTGGATCAAGATTGCCTTGGGCATCACGGTCGTTGCAGCGATTGCTGCCGGTACTATTCCCTTCGTTCCTTTGAGCAGAGGCAGTGCTCATGACAAGTCGATCATGACTTATACGGCGAATCGCGGTGACCTTGCGGTCACGGTTACCGAGAATGGAATGCTTGAGAGTTCGAACAACGAAGAAATCAAGTGCATGGTCAAGGGGGGCAGCACCGTCCTGTGGGTCATTGAAACAGGCACCATTGTGCAAGCCGGCCAGGAACTGGTTCGTCTGGACACCTCATTGATTGAGGACAGCATCACTCAGCAACAGATCACGTATGAACGTGCTGTAGCCAACCAGATCATTGCCAAAAGCGAAGTCGATGTTGCCAAGACGAACATCGAGGAGTACGTGAATGGCACCTATCTGGAAGAAAGAAGTACGATTCAGAAATCGATTTTCGACTCGGAGGAAATGGTCAAGAAAAAGCAATTGGCATTCGAATCTTCTTTGAGACTGGCTTCCAAAGGCGTGTATGGTTCGCTGCAAATGGAAAGCGAGCAATATGCAGTTGATTCGGCAAGAAAAGATTTGGAATTACAAAAGAAGAAACTGGAAACTCTGGATCGTTACAAGAGAAAAAAAACGCTCCAGCAACTTCAGAGTGCATTGGATGCATCCGCAGCAAGATTGGCGGCTGAGCAAGCATCCTTGAAACTGGAAAAAGATCGCTTGGACCGAGACAAGAAACAGCTTACGAATTGCATCATCACGGCACCCGCTGCAGGGATGGTCATTTTTCCTTCCGCCGCTGAGTGGAAAGAGACGCCAGACATTGAAGAGGGAGCACGGGTACGGGAACAGCAAACTCTGCTGATGATTCCTGATACTTCCAAGATGCAAGTCAAAGTCGGTGTACACGAATCCAAAGTGGGCCGACTGCGAATCGGAATGTCGGCGCGAGTTGAGCTGCAGGATCTTGAACTCACTGGAATGATTGACGAAATTGCCGAGGTGACTCGACCCGCAGGCTGGTGGACAGGCAACATGGTCAAGTACGACACCATGATACGGCTCGATCCCCAACCAGGACTCAAGCCAGGCATGAGTGCTATCGTCGACATTGTGCTCGCTAGTTACACCGACGTTCTCAAGATCCCTGTCGCCGCCATTGTCGAATCTTCCGACGACTATCTGTGCTGGGTTCGCAAAGACAATCAAATCGAGAAAAGGACGATCACGTTGGGCGATACCAATGATGAGTTCACGGTCGTTGACTCTGGCCTAGCCGAAGGCGAGCAGGTCGTACTCAACCCGGTTGCACATCTTGAGCAGGCCGAACGGGAAGCCCTAAAACCAAGGAGCAAGGGAGCCTCGGAGGCAGCGGCCCAAGACGAACCGAACGGTAAAACAACCAAATCTCCCGAGGACAGCTCCAAAACGGCAGACACTAAAACGGCAGACACTAAAACGGCAGACACTAAAACGGCAGACACTAAAACGGCAGACACTAAGAAGGCAGACACTAAGAAGATGGCACCGCAAAGCAAGCCAGACAAACAGACCGACAGCGAAGTTCAAACATTGTTCAAGACAGCTGACAAGAACGGCGACGGTTATCTTCAGAAAGATGAGATGCCGGCAAAGGACCGGGGAAACTTTTCCAAAATCGATACCGACAAGGACGACAAAATCAGTGCCGCTGAGTCGGTAGCCGCCCTCGCAGCGGCGAAAGGCCAATGAATGGTTTATTCACCCAGACCCTGCTACTTGGCCTGAAGAGTCTTCTGTTGCAGAAGATGCGTTCTGCTCTGGCTGCACTCGGGATCTTTATCGGCACGACCACCGTGATCTGGTTGGTCGCGATGGGCGAAGGCGTCAGCTATGAAGCACAGCAGCAAATCATGGAATTGGGCGCAAAGAACATCATCGTACGCAGTGTCGAACCCCAATCTGCGGATGACGCCAGCGAACGGGTCAAGACCTATGGGCTGCTGCGAAAAGATTTCCAGCGCATCCTTACAAATGTGCCTTCTATCAGCAGTGCTGTTCCGATGCGGGAACTGAAGCGGGAGTTTCTTGTCGATGGCAGAACTGCTGACGTCAACCTGGTCGGGTGCACCAAGGAATATCTGGAGCTGAACCATCTGAAAATCGCCCGTGGAAGATGGATGACACCACAAGACGACCGGGTGAATGTGATCATCCTCGCGGACCAGACGGCAAAACGGCTGTTTCCCTTGGTCAACCCCATCGGTCAGAAAGTGGGGGTAGCAAGCGATGTCTACACCGTCATCGGGCAGACCAAGCCCCGTGCGGCTGCCGCTGCCATAGGCGGCAGTCTGGAAGCAAGAGACTATGCCTTTGACGCCTACATCCCGCTGAAAACATTCGAGCACCGTGTTGGTGATCAGATCATGATCCGGCAAGGCGAGGGTTTCAACTTCAGGGGCGAAATTGTCGAACTGACACAAATCACGCTTTCAGTCGACGACATTGAACTGGTCGACGAAACCGCGGCGCTTATCGAATTGCTTTTGAAACAAAGCCACGATCAAGAAGATTACGCGGTTGTGATACCCAAAGAATTACTGCAGCAAGCAGCGCGAACTCGGGCAATGTTCAATGTGCTATTGGTCGTCATCGCCGGCATCTCACTGCTGGTTGGTGGGATTGGCATCATGAACATCATGTTGGCAACCGTGACAGAACGAACACGTGAAATAGGAATTCGTCGGGCCTTGGGAGCCAAACGCAGCGACATCATCTACCAGTTCCTGACAGAAACCCTTGTGCTCACCGGTAGCGGCGGATTACTGGGCGTTCTATTCGGGCTGATGTGCCGACCACTTTTCAACGCTATGCGTTACATCATCACGTTGATTGACCCCAACCTGCTGCCACCAACCGTGATGACTCTGGAGCCACGAATCGCCGCTTGGTCAGTCGGGCTTTCGCTTTTCATTTCGCTGGGAGTCGGTTTGATATTCGGAGTCTATCCGGCTCGCCGTGCCGCATACATGAATCCCATCGATGCATTGCGGCACGAGTAATTTCACCGTCTGACTAGACACCGCAGGGCAGACAATACCGCTTCATGATGAGTGTCTTACAATAAACTCCATGAGCATACAATCCTCCAATACCATCCCACGAAGACATGATCTGGACGCGTTGAGAGCGATAGCCATGTTGTTGGGTATCGTGCTCCATGCGGCACTCTCCTTTGCCCCCATTCCATGGATCGTACAGGACACAAGGCAAAGTGAATTTTTCTACTATCTGAACAGCTTCATCCACGGGTTTCGCATGCCGCTGTTCTTTCTGGTCAGTGGATTTTTTACCGCCATGCTGTGGCGTAAACGTGGACTTGCATCGCTCATCCAACAACGCTGCACGCGTATTCTGTTGCCTCTGCTGCTCGCCATGGCAACGATCATACCGCTGTTTTGGGTCGTTATCATCATCGCGGGAACTGTTCAAACAAAGCAGGCGTTGGCAACCAATAACGCCCATGGTGACAAGGGAATATGGGAAGCAGCCATGTCGGGAGACGCCGGCACGCTTGAGGCTGAAATAGCGGCTGGGGCGAACCTGAATGCTGTTCAGCCAGGCACTGGACGAACACCACTGGCGGCTGCCGTCGCAGGCGACCAACCCGAAATGGTGGCTTTGCTGCTAAAGAATGGTGCTGATCCGAACCAGCGAACGACTGATAATTCCACAGCACTTCATTGGGCCTGCATATTGGGTAACGCTCAATGCGCTGCCGAACTGATTGATGCCGACGTGGATGTTTCAGCCCGTAACAACTACAACTCGACCGCGGCCGACAACTTGAAGCTGGATTGGACAATCACAGCATGGGCCGCTGGCCTGATGCAAGCCAGAGTCGATCAACAGCAAGTTGATGAAGGCCGCAAGAAAATCGCCAGGATGCTCGAGGCAGATGGTAGATCCGAGAGAAAACCGGCATCACCAAAGCAAGACGATTTGGCTGACGTTTGGGCACTCTTGTATGGCCTGTTCTTCGAGTTTTCTTTGTTCCATCATTTGTGGTTCCTCTGGTTTCTGTGCTGGCTGATCGCAGGTTTCGCCATGTATGCCACCTTGCTGGACAAGTTGAATATCAAACGCATCCCGCAGAGGTTCACCGCATCCCCCTGGAGATACCTGTGGCTGATTCCACTCACGATGCTGCCACAATCCGTAATGGGTTTGCAATTCCCTACCTTTGGTCCCGATACATCCAGTGGACTTTTGCCGGTACCGCAAGTGCTGTTTTACTACGCAATTTTCTTTGGATTTGGCGCGTTGTACTATGACTGCCACGACGACACCGGTCGTCTCGGAAAACGCTGGTATATCACCTTGCCATTCGCGTTGCTGGTTCTTTTTCCACTCGGCATGCTGCTCCTGGATGGCGAATCAGAGTTGATCAAACAGGTACCTGAACAATATCACCGCGCCACTCTCGTTGTGGTTCAGGTGCTATTCGCATGGACCGTGGCATGCGCCTGCATGGGGATGATGCGACGCCTGCTGCACAGCGAGAGCAAGACCATGCGTTACATCTCGGATTCTTCGTACTGGCTGTATCTCGCTCACATGCCCTTAGTGATCATCCTGCAATTGGTCGTACGAAATTGGCCACTGCCTGCGTTCGTCAAGTTCACGTTGGTATGTGTTGTCACAACCGTAAGTCTGCTCTTCTCCTATCAACTCTGCGTCAGATACACATGGCTTGGCAAGCTGCTAAACGGTCCTCGAACACGCGCAAAGGCAGTCATTCAGGCCGTGCTGGTCGAAAGCCCAAAACCACATTCGGTGCAGAATCAACAGGTCCAGCAGCACACCTGAGCAAGTGTTCCACACAGGCCTCGACCACCGGATTTTGCCATTCAGTCCCCCTTTTTCCGACCCCTACGGTTATGCTTTCACCGTTCGTATGTGATGACCGCTATGATGCAAAAAAAAACTCGCAACGAGTTTCATGAAACGGGCTCTTTGTATGCTGGGATTGCTGCAAGTTAATTGTCCGCTGTGATGCTCGTCCAAGTAAGAGACCAATGATGTGGTGGATCTATTTGATTCTGTTTTTTTTTCTGTGGCTCTTGGTGACCTTAATCGGCCACGCAACGTGGGTCGTCTTTGCCAGACTGTTCCGGACGAAGTCTGACTCTCCCCAAGCTTCACCGGCCCAATCAAACAAGAATCGTTTCGCCATTGCCAACTCAGTCATCCGGCAAATGCATGAAGAAGGCCGCATCAGTTCCGAATGGAAACGCGGCCTGCTTGCCGCGGCACGGGCTTCAGAAAACGATGATTACACACCGTCAGCATCTGAATCGCCTGAACCATCGAGAGATCAGGATTCTCGTCCTCAGACCGACTCGATCCTGCCAGCCGAGGTTGCTCCTAATCTGGATGAGGTGGCAGGTGGAAAAATTTTGGTGGCCAGGCTGATAGCAGATGATGAAGTGAACACCACTCTGGGCCAACCAACCCCATCAGTCCACCCAACCAACGACTCTGATTCCAATGATTTGTCACAGGCCGGTCTGCCGCAGAACCCGGATCCAATCGCGGCCTCCCGTCATTTGGGGCAGGCTTCGCAAAACAAGAACCTGACAACGGAAACGTCACGCCCCACCTTACCGCCTGCCCTGTCAACCAGCGAAATCATTCAATCGTTTCTTTCCGCGCATAACATTCGTTGGGGTGAATTGATTGCTGGTATGCTGATTGTCGTCTGCTCAATTGGCTTGGTTATCAGCCTTTGGGGACCCTTGGTCAAAACCCATCGTGCAATACCAGCTTTGATTTTTCTGGCGGCTAATGCTGCCATCTACAGTGTGGGACTCTATACGCTCTCGCGGTGGCGTTTGCGTCACACGAGTCGCGCTGTGCTGGTGATTGCGACGTTGCTGATTCCACTGAGTGTCCTTGCGGGCATTTCTGCGTCAGGAATTGACGCGAGCTTGGCAATCGAACTCAGTAATCCAGTCACATTGGGAACGATTGGCACCGCCGGAATCATTTATTCGCTCTTCCTGTTTCTGGGCGGAAAAGCTCTTACCAGTCGGGCGCATGCATTGTCCATTGTGGCATCGGTCGCAGGGCCAGTTCTGACCCTTATTCTGGCACCATCCGCCATTCGCAATCTTGGGGTTCAAGCAGGCTGGAGTCTTGCGTTAGGTACCACATTTATCATTGCAGCCTGTGTGAAGCTGAGTGGCATATCTCGCAAAAAATCCACGCCACTTGGTCCTGCGGGTGCCAGATTGCGTCTGTTGGTGATCGGCTTCAGCGCTTATTCACTTGCCATCGCAGCGGTATCGATGGGCTTCCACCTTCGTGGCATTGGCAGGCAAGCCTTTTTGCCGATTGCCATGGCTTGCCTGCCGGCATGCGTGGCATTGGCAGGCGTTGCACGATCGTTGATGGATCGCGCGAGAAACAGCACGATTTCGTTGATTGGTACTGTATGCTGCATCCTTCTGCTCGCAATCACCCTGGTCGTGATCATACCCGCAATGTCATCATTTGCATGGTTGTGGACATGGGCTGCGATCATGTCGGTCAGTTTCATTGCTGGTCGCATTCTTTTTCAGCAACCGTCATGGTATGCCGTCTCAACCTTGCCAGTGGGTCTCGTCGCTGTCTGCACAGCACAAGTCTGGATTGGCCGCGACGTATGGGAAACGAGTACCCTCTGGACCAAGCTGATCAATGGAGAGGCGATGATCGCGGCTCTGCTGATGTCTGCGAC
>Ga0315334_10001231_pt1 | contig 15707 bp, 18 predicted proteins | sample M150034915metaG_FD_205555 | JGI IMG/M metagenome (GOLD analysis project Ga0315334, IMG submission 205555) | Ammonia-oxidizing marine archaeal communities from Monterey Bay, California, United States - M1 500m 34915 | ecosystem: Environmental > Aquatic > Marine > Intertidal zone | place: USA... | reverse complement strand
GGGATGAAGCAGTAGCGGGCTTCTCCGGTGGTTCCGTCACCGTGATAATCGGACTAATCGCTCTCAGCGCAGTTTCTGGAACCGTCGCTAGGAGGTTCCTGTTCCCACGTTTGATGGATGTCTTCTCCAAAACGGAAAGAATAGATGGCAGGGACTTGTTTGCACCCAAGTCGCTTGCTTGGATGATTGGTCTACTGGTATTGTGGCAGTCCGTAGATTGGCTTCAGGCAAGTACTACACCAGTCTGGAACGAAGGCTGGATGGAGAATACAGCGATACTGGCGAGGGCCGGATTCGTCATCCTGATGCTCATGGCTGCATACAGGCTGGTAGATTTCCTCGATGCGTTCATCGTTGTCGAGGGTGATGATATGGCAGCTCGACGCTCGTTAGCCAGCGTTGCCGAGGCAATAGGCAGACTCGCAGTTGTGGTAGTGGGCATCTTCGTCATTGCCGGCCTCTTCGGAGTTAACCTCAACGGGCTAATCGCCGGCCTTGGAATAACTGGCCTCGCCCTTGCTCTGGCTGCTAAGGATTCGGTGGCCAACGTGTTTGGCGCGATATCGATAATCATCGACCAGCCATTCAACGTAGGCGACTGGATTGTCGTAGACGGCATCGAAGGAGAGGTCGTAAACATCGGATTGCGAACTACCATGATAAGGACCGGAGCTGACACTATTGTCACTATGCCCAACTCCAACATCACAAACTCCCCGGTCGAGAACTTCACCTTGCGTAGATTCAGAAGGATTCGCCCGACGTTCGAGTTCGAAGAGGACTGCGTCGAGGAGTCACTGAAGGAATTCTGTGAATCTCTCTGCGAACAAGTCCTTTCAGACCCGAGGGCGACCAAGCAAGATTCCTCTTGGGTAAAAATCACTGACAGCATACCCCCCAAGATGACCGTGTCATGCAACTTCTACTGCCAATCGAGCGCGAAGGTGCAAAGGGAATTCACTGAGGATATTCTGTTGATGGCTCGCGCCAGAGGGAACGAGTGCAACCTGACTTTCCACGAGCCGAGGCGCAGAGCCCAATTGTAGTCGGTGTATGCATGGCCAGACTGATTCTGGTTCGTCATGGTCAGTCAGTTTGGAACGCTGCAAACCGGTTCACAGGCTGGACAGATGTAAAACTCTCGGCACAGGGTGTCGAGGAAGCCGAGGAGGCCGGCCGCCAGCTCTCAGGAATTCGAATAGATGTGGTTCACACTAGTGACCTAGTTCGCGCCCAGAGGACCGCGGAAATCATAATACAACACAATGAGGTATCGGAAACCGTTCCTACCAGTTTCGACTGGAGACTCAACGAGCGTCACTATGGCACGCTCCAGGGTCTGAACAAGGCTGAGACCGCTGAGAAGCACGGTACAGAACAGGTCCAGACATGGCGGCGATCCTACGACGTTGCCCCACCTGATGGGGAAAGTCTCGAGATGACTGCAAATAGGACCATTCCATATTTCTTGGAAGAAATCATTCCGGACCTCGAGGAAGGTAGGAACGTGCTCGTATCTGCTCACGGAAACTCCCTGCGTTCGATAGTTATGCACATCGAGCAAATCAGCCCCAAGGATATCGTTTCTCTGGAGATAGCTACGGGAATCCCCATTCACTACTCATTCGAAGATGGCGTAGTCAGAAGAAGTGAGTGAACGGCTTCTCTGGGGGCGGAGACAGGCTTCGGTAGAACTTGAACAAGCCAAATCCCATCAGTAGGAACACCATAGGGAGGGGCATGTCCTCTATTGAGGCAGGGATGGATTTGATCAGTGTGCTAGCTCCGAAGAAGACCGACATTAGTGACAGCGCTCCTACAGTCCGGTTGTTGAACATCTTCTTCTGATAGGCGCGAACGAACCTTATCAGAGAAACAGCCGGATCTGGGGCTCCCGATTGGTTGGATACCGCCTCTATAACATCGAGTAGGCACTGTTCGTACTCCCAAATTGCAAGACCTCCACGATGCGAGTAGAAGACTCGGTTAGAACACCATAATTTGGGTGCGGATGACCTCCATCCCTCTATCAGGGAAAACCTCAACTCCACTATGTCCAAATCGCCACTGTGCTTGTAATGCTCTCTAGATAAATCGTGGATAAGGGAGGCTAGGTCCCTTATGGCGGGGAATTGGCAATTCGGCTCGCAGAGGGCATCAGCCAGCCTCGGCCGACCAATTCTGACCTTCTCCCCAACTATATCCAAGAGTCGCACGTCCCCGAGACTAAGCATTGATTGAGTATCCCTTGTGTGAGGTGCTCGCCAGATTGAATCGGCCCTGAGACTCTCCTCAATCGAAGCTAGGCGAGCGTTCCAGCGTCTGGGGTCTGGAGGAGTTGTCCTAACAGCCTCGACCTCCTTGTGGTAGCTGCCTAGAACGGAACCGCATCTATACAGCAATGCCTTGGCCTGAGATAGTTCTCCCGATTCCAGTGCCTGGGAAACCTCGTATCCCGCATCAGTGGATGCTTCGCTGTTCTTCCTAAGGAGAATCAGATCATCCCCGTTCCACGTGTACCCGCCACATGGGGCATCAGCCACCGATTCAGCCGAAGTACAACGCTTCCTCAGCATGCCATCCGAACCCCATGGTAGGAACTCGACAATCCATTCTGATTCCGCTCGTAAGTTTGCGATTGGCCCGCGATCATCCTCTGAGATTGAAACGATATTGACCAACGTTGGGTCCGGAACGTCTCCCCAGTGTTTTAACTCAGATATCAGTAATCTCCAGTCAGAGGATGAGAACAGTCTCGACGGTTCTAACATCTCGCACAATAGCCCGATTCCTGCAAATGTCAGAGTTTCAAAACCTGCTGGTGCATCCGCATCCGTCTTGACCTGCGCCATCGCAGTAGGCCTCCACATTCGAGTCCACTCTTTCATTCGTCTCCCGTACTAGGACAGGGTTCCGGGCTTCATTGAATCGGTCTGCAAAGGCTTGAATCACAGCGGCCCAAGCGAGTGCCATGTCAGAGGGGGAATCGGAGTTGCCTCTGGCAGTTGACATGGACGGAACACTAATCCTTACCGACATGAGTTGGGTTAGCTTCTCAAGGGCAATTGTTAGGAGGCCGTGGATGTTGATTGGGATTCTTTTCAAGGAGATTACTGGACAGAGGTCCAAATGGAAGCGAGACTTGGCAGAGAGGCTGGTGTTCAATCCCTCGGAACTCGAGTATCATGCCAAGTTCCTCGACTGGCTGACTGGTGAGCATGCCAAAGGCAGGCAGATAATCCTCGCCACAGCATCAGATAGGATAGTCGCCGAGCAAGTGGCTAGCCATGTCGCGCTTTTTTCCGATGTAATTGCCTCTGACAACTCATTCAACCTACGAGGTCAGCGCAAAGCAGAGGCCCTAATTGCTAGGTTCGGTGAGCGCGGATATGCCTATGCTGGGAACAGCAAGCATGACCTTGAAGTCTGGAAGCACGCTGGACAGGTTATTGTGGTCAACCCAGAGAGGGGACTATTAGAGAAGGTCGGAGATGATGCTGACATCGTCTTTGAGTAGCACGACGCCATTCAGTTGGGCTTAACCGTCGGATGCCTAGGGCCCGTTATGGGACGACGTGCAAAGGGTCTCGGGCGTGGAATCGACAGATTCGCCAAGTGGCTGCTGCGTTTCAGTGTCATCGCTATCCCTGCTAGGATGCTTTCAAACTCCTGGCTTGCATGGAGCTTCGTCTCAAGGCTTGACAGGGTACGTGTGAGGAGGCAGCGCGATAGGATTGCTAGGGGAGAGCTGCCTGAGCATATTTCAATCATCATGGATGGAAACCGTAGGTTCGCTTGGAACCTGAGTCTAAACTCATTAGTAGGTCACAGACACGGCAAGGAGAAACTCAAGGAAGTGATGGATTGGGTTCTGGATCTTGGAATACCCTACCTGACTGTGTATGCTCTGTCCACTGAGAACATCACCACCAGAGACTCGGACGAGTTGGATTCTCTATACGACCTGTATGTAACAGGTTTAGAGGAGATCGCAGATGACCCAAGAATCCACTCCATGAAGGTCAAGGTCAAGGCTGCAGGTAGAATCAATACCCTACCAGAGAGAGTCATGGATGCAATTTCTTACGCAGAGAATAGGACGAAGGATTACTCCGACTTCATCTTCACAGTCTGCTTGGCATACGGAGGTAGGGAGGAGATAGTGGATGCCGTAAAGGCAGTTGCAAAGGATCACGCCTCCGGCAAACTGGAACTCGATGACATAGACACAGTCGAGATTTCTAATCGGCTCTATGATGCTCAGATACCAGATCCAGACCTGGTAATCAGGACGAGCGGCGAGGAACGAGTCTCCAACTTCTTGCTGTGGCAGATTGCATACTCAGAGTTTTACTTTACTGACGTCCACTGGCCGTCCTTCTCCAAGGGCGAACTGTACGAAGCCATAGAGACTTACCAGATTAGGAGGAGACGATTTGGTGGCTGAACAGTTTCTGAATCCATCCCTAACTGTCGATGCGGTAGCCCTTCGAAAGGGCCCCGGTGGCACTGAAGCTCTATTGATTAGGAGGGGGAATGAGCCTTGGAAGGGAAAGCTAGCATTTCCCGGGGGCTTCGTGGACTATGGAGAGGACCCGATTGACGCGGTTCTACGCGAGCTGTTAGAGGAGACTGGAGTTATTGGCAGCGATCCACAATTGTTAGCAGTCCATGGAGACTCTAAACGGGACCCGCGAGGACACATTGTTTCTGTTTTCTACAAGGTCACAGTTAGAGAGGACTCAGTTCTGATTGCTGGAGACGACGCGACCAACGCCGAATGGATCACAATCGGTGAATTGCAGGCCGATGACGTGGCGGGTGACCACATCAGAGTCATCGAAATGCTCAGTGAGTAATCCTATGACCTTGAAGCCCCTCGCATCACCATGAGCAGGAAGTTGAAGATTGACACAGGTGGAACGAAGTTCGGCCCTTACAGCCCTGGAATAAATGTAGGGGATCACATCTGGCTTTCCGGACAGGTAGATGTTGATGCAGGTGACGACATCGAGTCCCAGACTAGGGGGACTCTGGCAAAGGTCGACGATTTGCTTGCAGCAGCAAACAGTTCGAAGGCAGACATGGTGAAGGTAACGGTGTTAATGACCGATATTGATGACTACGCCAAGATTAATGATATCTACGGAGAGTGGTTGGGTGACACCATCCCACCTGCAAGAGCAGCCTACGAAGTGGCGAAATTGCCCATGGGCGCCCTCGTTGAAATCGTTTGCGAGGCTTTCCGAAATTCTGGAGAGTTTCGAACAGACCTTCCCGCCGATCTCGAAGAGGCGTTGGTGTAGGCGATTTCATGGATGACATCATATTGAAGAGGTTCGATAACCCGGATGAAATCCGGACATTTGAGAAGGGCAAGTTCGAGGTCGTCCACTTCGAGGGGATGACAATCGGTCGTGCGACATACTACCCGGGTTGGAAGTGGTCGACCGACGTCTCGCCCATTTCTGGAACCGATTTCTGCGAGACCGAGCACCTTGGGATGGTAATCTCAGGAGTTGCAACCTGCGCTTTCAAGGATGGCGAGGTTCACACACTGAAGGCAGGGGACCTGTTCTATGTCGGTCCGGAGCCGCACGATAGTTGGGTTGTTGGAGCTGAAGACTACGTCTCATTGCACTTCCACGGAGCGGAAAAGTACGCGAAGTAGTATCTCCTCGATTCAGAATGATTAGGTAGCGACGACAGGGTTGTGGCAGCATGAGCGTGTTCAAGGCTTACGACATCAGGGGAATTGCAGGCAAGGATTTGGATGCGATTTTCTCAGAGCGCCTAGGAAGGGCACTCGCTACTCACCTTGATGCCAAATGCGTATCAGTGGTCAGGGATATCCGCGATTCGGGGGATGAGTACCACGAGGCTTTCGTTCGGGGACTGAATGCCGCTGGGGCTGATGTTCTGGATCTCGGCATTACCACAACAGGGGTGCTTTACAGATCCACTGTCGATCTTCCAGTAGACGTGGCTGTGGCTATTACAGCGAGCCATAACCCACCTGAGTATAACGGATTCAAGATTTGCCACGGAACAATGCCACTGGGTGGGGAGCAATTGCAGGACATACGCAGGACTTTCGAGTCGGGCAAATTCGTAGAAGGGGATGGCAAGTACGAGATATTGGATGACTACGAGAATTCGTATATCGAGGCAGTAATAGATAGCGTCGGTAAACCATCTCGAAACATCAAGGTCGTTCTGGACTGCGGGAATGCAGTTCCCGGCCCTCTTGCGGTCAGATTGCTGGAATTACTGGGCGTCGATGTAGTACCGCTGTACTGCGACTGGGATAACTCGTTTCCTAACCACCCCCCCGACCCAACGCGACAGGAAAACATGGTCGATCTTGCCAAAGCAGTCGTTGAGCATGGTGCCGAGTTCGGCATAGGCATGGATGGTGATGGTGACCGCCTCGGAGTGGTCGATGAGGCTGGGAGGTTCATCCACCCAGACCGACTTATGGGGATATTCGTTCAAGACGTTCTGTCTGGGCTACCAGAGGACGCGACCGCCGAGCAGCGCACGATATTCTACGACGTCAAGTGCAGCATGGCCCTGGAGGAGGCCATACAGCAGGAAGGGGGTATTCCAAGAATGGTCAGGACGGGTCACACCTTCATGAAGTTGGAGTTGAGAAACCATCCAACTGCTCCGATGGCCGGTGAGATGTCTGGGCACTTCTTCATGAACGACCATTGGGACGGTTTCGACGACTCTATCTACTGCGCGGCTAGGCTGCTAGGGATTATCGGCAGGGACCCATCCCCCGAGCAGGGCGGCCCATTATTCTCCGAGCGCTTCTCATTCATGCCCGAATACCCCACCACTGACGAAGGCAAAGTTCCTCTTGTGGGCGAGCGGGAAGAGGTCATGTCACGTGTGAGAGAGGCCTTCTCAGACATGGAGTGCTCAACTGTCGACGGAATTAGAGTTCGTTATGACTACGGGTGGTACCTGTGCCGCCCAAGCAATACAGAACCAATTCTTGTTATGCGAGCCGAGGGGCGTAACCAAGACGCACTTGAATCGATTCTTTCAGACGTTGAAGCTCGAATTGGACATTTCGTCAATCTCGAATATCTTCGATGATTACTTGTTTTATCAAACCGATTCTCTTATGCCGATTCCTAAGTTGGCAACGTCGCTGCCACTGTAGCTTAGCTTGGTAGAGCGTCTGATTCGTAATCAGAAGGCCGGGAGTTCGAATCTCCCCAGTGGCTCCATCAAGGGGCTAAACCCAACTCATCTAGACTTGATTCAAACTTCTGGCAAGACTCCTTGAGCGCCCCTATTACTGGCATGGGATCTCCAGAGAGGAAGCACATGGTCGAGCCCCCGCCGGTGCTGTTGTGGGTCACCTCATGAGCTGCCCCTCTCTGGTTAACCAGTGCACTGGTATGACCTCCGCCGATGATAGTAATTGCAGACGTCTCGGTGCACATATTGAGAATCTCTATTGTCCCGAATGCAAACTCTGGAAGCTCAAAGTATGATGCGGGTCCGTTCCATAGGACGCACCCGGCGACCTGAACCAAAGGCCGTAATTCCATGAGAGTCTGCGTCCCTATGTCGTATATCGGATTCTCTGTAGGAAGATCGTCTAGGGACATCGGACGCCTCTTGCCATCTATCTCAACAGCAACGTCACGAGGTATGAATAGCAGGTCGGAATGTTCTGCAGTCAGTTTCTCCGCCATTCCCCAAGTCTCTCCGAAATCTTCGCCCATAGAACTCCTGATGAACTCCTTGTTTCGCTCGCCGATGTCGATACCATTTGCCCATAGCATCAGATTTCCTGAGACCCCTACGAACGCTATGTTATCCACATGACCCCTCCCAATAAGATTCAGGGCAACTCTGAACGAGTCATCACACTTGGCCCCACCCAGTATCGCCAGATAGGGCTTCGGAGGGTCGTGAAGAGCAATCCTAAGACTATCGATTTCGGCCTGCATCAGTCTTCCAGCAACGCACGGTAATGCCTTGGAGAACCCAGTCAGTGTGGGAGACCTCCTGTGAGCAGCTGCAAAAGCATCGGTGACGAAGACGTCCGCAACGTCTGCAAATCTAGAGACGATCTCAGTAGACTCCGTTTCCTCGTTGGAGTAGTACTTCTTGCCGTACTCCTCATCTATTTTACGAACGTTGTCGAGGAACACTATGTCCCCATCTGACATGGCCTCTATGGCCTCTATCGCCTGATCGCCACAGACATCAGGAACGAAACTTATGGGGCGCCCTAGAATCTCCTCTAGGCGATTGCAGTGCCTGGAGGTGTCTGTGAAGTCCACCTTTCCTGGTCTAGATTGGTGTGTAAAGATTGCAACCTTGGATTGAGACAGGTCTTGCAGTGTCGGGACAATGGCTCGCAGCCTCCCGTCATCCAGCAATCTTCCAGAGGCAGGCTCGAGCGGCGAGTTGACATCTACACGGTACAGTACTGTACGCCCCTCAAGGCAAACGTGGTCCAGTGACAGCACGCCCCCCACGGTGGTGCCACTGACCGAACACCTTTGGCCGTTGTGGGAGTGGTTTGGGGTGTTTTGACCCAAAACGCCTTTCGCCTATGGCAAAGCAAGCATGGATGTGGCATGGGACACTTCCATACTCACCGGGCCCGGAGGAGAGGACTGGCGAGTACCTGTATCGGAGTTGGAGAGCAGGCAGTCTAGATTGTCCTCGAAACTCGCTGAGGCGGGGGTAGAATCGGCGTTAATCGACGACCCTGTCGAACTTTACTGGCTGACGGGAGGACGTCAGAACTCGGCTTTCTTGATTGGGGCTGATGGCTCTGATATTGAGAGCAGGCATTGGGTTAGGAGATCCATGAAGAGGGCGGAGTTCGAAGCCGGTGGTGAAAACTGCCCGCACGTGACAGAGTCCCACCCCCGAATGAGCGAGTTTTGTGATTCACTGATTAATCTAGGTTGCACAAACAAACCAAGCACCCTTGCAGGCAAGGTCCCGTATGACAGATTGAGGTTCATCACCTCGAAGATGAGTGGTCTGACTGGAGAAAGTAGAGATTGCACTGAACTACTCTTCGAATTGCGGGAGATCAAATCTGAATGGGAAATTTCCATGATTCGTGTTAGCGGCAAGGTAAATTGTTCGATGTTCGAGGCTGTTCGCGAGTGCGGTGGCTTGGGCAAGACCGAACTTGAGATGGCTGCTGCTGCTGACAGAGTAAGCAGGTCAGCTGGATTCGGTGGTAGAATCCGCATGCGCAGGTGGCCGATGGACTGCGACAGGGTAGTCATAGCAGCAGGACGGTCCGGAGCAGTCCCCTCATACTTCGACTCGGCTGTAGGAGGTCTTGGCGCTAGTCCGATTTCATCGCTGGGAGCCGGATTCGCGAAGGTCGAGGAGAGTCAGCCCGTTCTGGTCGATATCGTTCACGTACACAGGGGCTACGTCTCCGACTGCACTAGGATGTTCTGCGCGGGCAATCTTCCCGAAGAATGGTCTAGTAGACTTAACGACATGGTTGAGGTCGGTAACGAGGTCGTTTCCAGTCTTGGCAGAGGCGATGATTGCTCTTCAGCTTGGGAGATTGGGAGCAGCATGGCCGCCGAGATGGGTCACGCAGACCACCTCATGGGAATTGCCCCAGACCAAGCAAGCTTCCTAGGACACTCCGTAGGACTCGAGTTGGACGAAACTCCAGTGGTCGCTCGCGGATTCGACCGCGCCCTTGCTGTTGGAGGAATCATGGCAATAGAGCCTAAGGTGATACATTATGAGGGCGCTATAGGGACAGAGGACACTTGGGTAAGAACCAACGAGGGTATGGAGTGCCTCACTGCAGGAGAGGACTTCCCACTGGTTTCGGAGTGGTGAAATGGCCCGAAAGCCGGTGGTCGCAGTCTTCGGTTCCCATGATATCTCCGATACTCCCGAGGTCGATGCTCTCTGCGAGGATCTGGGCAGGGCGATTATCGATCTTGGATGTAGGGTTTCCTGCGGAGGATTAGGTGGCGTTATGACATCGGTTTGCAGGGGAGCGAAGTCAAGCGACAACTATCAGAGTGGCGATACCATCGGAATCCTCCCTATGGATGACGTGTCATCTGCAAACCCATACGTCGATGTTTCGATACCTACTGGCTTAGGACTATTTCGGAACATGCTCGTAGCTCGCTCTGGTGATGCCTGCATAGCCGTGAGTGGTGGGTCTGGCACTCTTTCCGAAATCGCGTTCGCATGGCAGATTAAGAAACCGATTGGAACCATGTCCAGTACTGGGGGCTGGTCAGAGGAGCTTGCCGGAAGTGCACTGGATCGCCGAAGGAGGGACACGGTGGCAGGCTTGGCGAATGTTCAGGAAGCCGTAAACTGGCTCAAGGAGGTCCTCGACTTCGAGGATACCCCTATTTCTGACTCCCACCACGGCCTCCCGTGAGTCGAATCAAGGCGGATGCGCAAAGACAGCTTGCCCGAGTACTCAGGGGTCGTAGCGAACCGCATGGAAAGCCCATCATCGATTCTTCTATTCTCAAGGGTGTCGAGGTGGACGACTCTGGAATCGTAGAGCTATGGATTAGGCCACCCCATCCTCATTGCCCTTGCTGCCTCGATGACCTGATTGATTTGAGGAGGGCTGTTAAACAGCAGAAGAGCGTGCTCGCTTGCCATGTCGAGGTCGTTGGAATCCCCCAGTCAGACCGCTGGACTGCCGCTGTGAACGAGTAGGCTACTCATCGTCAACGGAAATTATAACTTGATCAATACTCCTAGTTTTACGCTCCTCGACTTCCCTTAGCTTTAGGGAAATCCTACTGTACAGCCACCATGACATCACCGAAATTCCGATGATGGAGATTACTATGGCTTGCAACAACCCGGGATTGCTCCAATCGGCCAAGAAATCACCTAAAGTGGGGGAATGAGGTTGATGTCACAAGGTCCGGAAGTATACAGGCAACAAGTAAGGATACCCCCACTGTCCACGAGTTCCTCGTCCAGTCCGGGGGGGAGCTCTTCGGGGATTTCTACCGTCCCTGTGACCAGACTTACCAGGCATGTCCCACAGTTGCCTGCCGTGCAATTAGTTGGAATTGTGACTCCTGCGAGCTCAGCGATTTCTACCAATGATGCGTTTGGGTCTGCAGGGGCAGATCCTAGGATTGCTGAGCCACGGAAGAACCGTACGACTGGGAACTCCTTCGACATGGAAGCCCTCAACGGTCCTCCCAACGAGTCCAGCGTCCGGATTGCTTGTTGAAACGTAGACCGGCCTTCTTCATCCACTTGTTGAACTTCGTTGCACCAGCCCCGGTGGCAATGATGAATTCCTCCCTGTCCTCCTGTGCCTGAATGTATCCCTTTGCTGCGATAGTCTGGTCTATCCACTCGTCTATGCTCATCAGAACCCCTGTCAGTGTGCTCGCCTGAAGAGCCGCCTCCAATTCATCCGCAGATGCTCCTGCAGATTCCAAATCCCTCTTCATCAGGTCAGCTATTGACTTAACCTTGTCCTTGTGCGGCGGCTTTACCACCGGCATCCTAGGCTTGATCTCAGGATTAATATTGATTCGTGACCCATTGTTCAACCGCACCTCGACAACCTCAGCCATTGCTGAGTGGAACTCTTCCTCGCAATCCCAGCATATGAACGAAAAATCAGTAAAATCCTCCATGATATTGCTACCCCTAGGATCCATCTCCTCTTTGCAATTCGGGCAGGCGTGAAGGCACAGCACAGGAGCAATCTTCCTCCTGAAGTCAACTATATCCTGAGGAGTACCTGCCAACTCGAGCATCTCGTGGTCCCTAGCTGCCTCGAGACCCCTAGTCTCCAACTGGTCCCTGAGCTTGGATCGCTGCTCGTCCTTCGCCTCGTCATCGAGGTTGTTTTCGAGTTTGACTATTAACTCGATAGTTTTGCCCAAGCGGTTCATGACCAGTTTCTTGTTCCTGAATGACTCTACTCTAGCCAGCCTCAATTGCTCCTTCTTCTCTTGTAGTTCCGCATAGATGTCCTTCTGTTCTCGTTTGAATCGAGTTTCCTCAATCTTGTCTACCTTCTTATGGTCGTCAGATAGCACGTCAGCTAGGAACCGTTGTCTGCTCGAGGATCTGGGGCCTGATTTCACAGCGTCCAGAACCGACGTAGCAACCTCTTTCTTCAGGCCGTAGTTGTTGACTAGAGTATCCACATCGAACTTCTTGAGATCTCCGATCTTGATGCCACCATCTGCCAGTACTTGGGCGGTGGTCTCATCGATTCCCCTACGCAGGAGGGCGAGATAGGTATCCTTCTTTGCCATTAAATCCCTTCATGTGACTTGGGTCTACCTCGCGCCCTAGCCTTGTCGAGCCGAAGAGGGGGGCCTCTATCAAGTCGATGTCAAATTGCAGTGATTTGGCCTACTTTGAGGAAATGTACCTCACTAGTGAGACCCAATCGAGAGGCTCTAGGCCCTCTGGCCTCATGTCAGCCCAATCTTCAGTTAATCCCTCAACCCCAGAGTCAAAGAGTTCACTAATTGCTGTATCCCACCTCTGCTTGTGCCATCCATTCGCGCGAGATATCCTGAGTGGCGATTTAGATAGCAAAGTACTGAGTTTCCTTCTGCGGTGAGAGAAGCAGTGTTTGGTGACAATCCTGAACAGCGTTCTGTCGAGCCCTTCGGTTTGAGGGCGATTAGAGGGCTTTAGAACCGTTAGTCTAGAGTGTACTCGGGGAGATGGGATGAACGAACTCGGAGGTACTTTCCTACTCAAAACTACTTCGAAATCTAGCCACAGATTCAATCCCAAGGGACCGATGTCGTAAGGCAGCGAGGACATCGCCATCCTGTCAGCAAACTCTTCCTGAACGAGTAGGATAACCAATTTGAGTGCTTTCTTCGCATGTTGGACCCTAATCCTCTCTAAGATGGGACTGGAGATCTGATAGGGCAGATTCGAAATTACATGTGTAATTCCCGGCGGCCACGAAGCGGAGACTGCATCTACCTCATGGATGTCAACCTCGCAATCCATGCGCCCGAAGACTCGTTCCAAGTGGGACACTGACTCCTTGTCAACCTCCAGCGCGGATACTTTAGCACCCGAACGCAGTAAAGCGAGAGTGAGCGATCCCGGACCAGGACCAATTTCCAGAACATGCGATTTCGGACCAAGTGGGCTTTCGTGCTCATCCGTCAATTGCAAGGTTTGGTCGATAACATCATCATCGATGAGGTAGTGCTGACCCAATGATTTCCTAGCCGGTGACCTGTCACGAAGCAGGTCCACCAGAAGGAGGGTATCAAGGTCATCCAACGACTGCACTATCAAGTCTCTGAACGTACCAGCAAATCAAGTAAGCGGGGAGTTTGGGCCACATCCTCCATCTCCTTGACATATCTCTCAGCCAGCAACTTGATTGAGTCAACTCCGCAAGCCTCGTCTATTTCGTTGAATGAGTTCCAACCCGATGTGCTCCTTTCATGGACCATCTGCATTGCCTTCGAATTCCCGATTCCGGGGAGAAGTTGGAAGGCGTGAAACTTCAGTGACATTGATCCAGCACTGTTGTAGAAAGTGAGATGGCATTCAGGGTTGGCTTCGATAGAGGATTTCAAAGCAGACACTATTTCCTGTCGCGCAGAACCGCTGAGATCCTTGAGACGGACCTCAGAGAGAGGACCCAGTTGTTTTGATGGTATTTCGATAGCATCCCCGACTGCCACGCTGTCGAGACCGTTTACTCTGGCCCTGACGATATGCAGCGAGGGCTCACTGACGCATTGCACTTCATGTCCGACAGGCCTCCTGTCTTGGACATCCAGAACCCTCACACACGTTTCATCGTCGTAGGGGCCTTTAGGCTCCTCGTCGACTTCGTTTCCATCAACAGGCAGCATGGTTCTCAGGTCTCCGAGACAGGTTATCCCTCATGAAATGAGTTGTCGTGAATATTTGCAGAGAGGACCCGATTAGAGCACCTGTTGACGAATTATCGTGATTATTTCCTCAACCTCAGAAGTATCCATCGCAATTCTCTTACTGGCAATGATTACTCTAATATCGGCAACGGAGAGAGGTGCGAGTTCGGCAATCTTGGAACAAATCTCGGGGTTCTGTTTGAGTTTCTCGTTCTCCATCAGTGCTTCCACTAGGGAGTTGAAAACTTTTGGATCAGTCTTGAGATTCCCCGTAGGGTGACCACTCGCACTGGCCTTCCACTCAGCGTGCTGAAGAGCCATCGTCTGCTCGTAGGAAATCTCACCCCTACGGTCGATGGCATTCAATAGCAAGTCCCGCACGGATGCGTAGTCCACGAATTCTCTGTTTGTCATTCTCTCACCTATTCTATTGGCCTCAGATGTTCCGATCTAGCGACAACAGTCTTCTCCTTGTTTCCGTCATTTACCTTGACGACGTAAGCTCTGCCCTGAGTTCCGGTGATGAAACCTGTACGCCCTTGAAAGCGTCGATGTGGCATTCCCTTCTGCTGGGCCCCGTCGAGGACAATTGCGACCCTGTCACCATCCTCGTAAGAATGCATAACTCGCCCTATGTTAAGCCTGCGACGGTCCCTCTTGCTCTTTCGAAGGATGCTACGAGTACCCTGTCGTGAACCCTTTGTACGAGTGACCATTCTATCATCATCCAATTATTACGAAATCGGGCGACCTGTGGGACGTTCTTAAGGACTCGGATATCGAAGAGGACCTCAGTCTGAGTGAATCTCCTCTACGTCTAGCCAGATTACTTCGCATTCGCTGCCTATCGCGCTTTGCACCGATGGAGAAGTACGACCTTCGTCGGAGTGGATAAGTTCCTTCACGTATGTTCCAGCTTCACAACGCACGGTAATCTGGACCTCGTCCCCCTCTATCATAATGCCATCTATTGACGAAACTTTGCGCCTTCGAGTCTTGGCGGCCCTCCTGTGGGCAACTCGCTTAGGGGTCTCTTGATCTATGATTACTCCAGACAGGCTGGAAATAGCGTCGATGACGGTTTGTTCGTCAATCAAGTCGGCGACTCGGAATCTAATAGTATACGTCTTCTCTGACCTGAACTGCTTGATTTCATTCACCTTGGATCGAATACACCAAGTCAAGTTGTCAACCTCTACGTTTCCCGATCCATTCTCGTTGACCAATTTCACCAATTCTTCCAAGGAGTGGTCACGCTTGGCTGGCTTCTTGACCTCGAGTACGAATGGTCTACCAGAACCTAAGCATCGTACGTCGATATCCTCTCTTCCCATACCGTGGAACGACGTATTCTCGCCACTAAGGGCAGCTCTAATCGGCTCTCCAATTAGGTCTTGGACTGAGTCTGGGTACTGTAGGCCAGAGCCCTTGCATGATTCGCAATTCTCAGCCCTACCCCTGCAGGCCCTGCACGGCCAACGGGTCTGCGGTATGTCACGAGCTAGTTTCCGGTACCTTCCATACAGGAAGACTGGTCTGACATCTACGTCAACACGTAGGGTGAGGCCGTCTACCAGCACCATGATGTCCGGCCTTTCCTTGACGAAGACGACCTCCTGGTTCTCTTCTCTGATTCTGAGATGAATGGCCTCGACCAGAGCTCCCTTGAGGGGGTAAGATCCGGGGGCTCCATACTTGCTTCGGGTCCTATCCTCATCCTGGACTAGATCCTTCGGCAGGTGAATACCAAATTGAATGGTTGAGTATTCGGTCCCTGAGAGGGACTCGGAAACCCGCTCGACAATGTTGTCAATG
>Ga0315334_10001229_pt1 | contig 15710 bp, 14 predicted proteins | sample M150034915metaG_FD_205555 | JGI IMG/M metagenome (GOLD analysis project Ga0315334, IMG submission 205555) | Ammonia-oxidizing marine archaeal communities from Monterey Bay, California, United States - M1 500m 34915 | ecosystem: Environmental > Aquatic > Marine > Intertidal zone | place: USA... | reverse complement strand
GCGCAGTTCTTTTATCTCCAATTCCGGTTACTTCGCTTGCTTTTCTTTGTTCTATTATAACATCATCTGGTCTGCTCTCAAGATCAAATGTTGATAATGGTGCGGCAACATAAAATGGGATATCATGGTTTTTTGCCATAGTAGCAACCTGATATGTACCAATTTTGTTGAACACATGACCTGTTCGCAAAACTCTATCTGCACCAACTACAACCCCATTTACAAGACCATTTGCCATAGTATAACCAACTGCTGTATCTGGAATTAAGCTAACATCTATTCCATCATGTTTTAGCTCAAAAGCTGTAAGTCTTGAACCTTGTTGAACTGGTCTTGTTTCTGTAGCTATAACTTTGATCTTTTTTCCACTTTCATTTGTAGCACGTATAACACCTAAAGCGGTTCCATATGCTACTGTTGCTAAAGCACCAGCATTACAATGAGTCATTATTGTATCATTGTCTTGAAATAATTCTGCACCATTTTTTCCCATCTTCTTGTTAATACTAATGTCCTCTTCTGCCATCTGCTTTGCTTTGACAATTACGCCATCTCTTATTTCAGAAACTGTTTTGCCTTGTTTTGCGACCTGCATTATTTTTTCTAGTGCCCAGGATAGGTTAACAGCAGTAGGTCTTGTATCAAAAAGTATTTTTTTTGCCTTTTCTAGATCAGAAAGTAAATCTTCTTTATTGTCAGATGAGCTTTGTAATACAGCAAGTGCCATCCCAAATGCTCCTGACACACCAATCGCTGGAGCTCCACGAACAATTAAAGTTCTAATAGCGTTAGCAACATCATTGTAATCAGTATATTTTACAAAAACTAATTCATTAGGTAGTTTAGTTTGATCAATCATCACCACAGAATCATTCTTCCACTCTATAGTATGCAGTTCCATTATGATTTCAAACTAGCTAAAACTGGTTATATTACTTGCCTATTTCCCAGTCTAAAATAACCATTGAGTAGTTAACCATTTTATTATCCTTGAAGTTTCAATAACAGACTGATGAAAATTTCTGATGTTCAAAAATATGATTCTAAACAAATGTATGAATCTTATGAAAAATGGCCGAAAATAGCTCAAGAAAATTATTTTATGGCGGATTTACCAAAAATACAATTTAAGAATATAGATCACATTGTATTTGCTGGTGTAGGAGGATCTGGTACTATAGGTGATGTTATTTCATCAATTCTGTCAAAAAATAATATTCATGTTAATGTTGTAAAAGGGTATCTTCTTCCAAAAACTGTCGATTCTAACACATTGGTAATCACAACTAGTGTTTCAGGAAATTCTAAAGAGCCTCTAATGATTTTACAAAATGCAAAAAAATCTAAAGGTAAATTCCTAGCTTTCTCTTCTGGAGGTAAAATGAAAAAATATTCAATTAAAAATAAAATACCTTACTGTGAAATTCCTGAAATTCATTCACCACGTGCATCTTTTCCTTGCTATCTATATTCAATCTTGAATGTACTAGAGAATGTAATTCCAGTTAAGAAACAAGATGTTAAAGAATCAATCTCTTTGTTAATGGAAACAAAGAAAAAAATCTCTTCAACTAATCTAACAAATTCAAATCCCGCTTTATCACTCGCTAAATGGATTTCCGGTTTTCCAATTATTTATTATCCTTGGGGATTACATTCTGCTGCTATAAGATTCAAAAATTCATTACAAGAAAATGTAAAAACTCATGTAATTACCGAGGATGTAATAGAAACTTCACATAATGGAATTGTAGCTTGGGAAAGATCATCAAAAGTTCAACCAATTCTACTGAGAGGAATCGATGATAATATAAAAACCAAAGAGCGATGGGAAATTTTTAAGGAATATTTCAAAAAAAATGGAATTGAGTCTAAAGAGATTTTTTCTGTCAAGGGTAACATAATCTCAAAAATTGTAAACCTAATTTACCTTCTGGATTACGCATCTATTTATCTAGCAATTAAGATGAAGACTGATCCAACACCAGTAAACTCAATTGATTTTATTAAATCAAAATTATGATTGGAACATTGAATACAGAAAATAAGCTATCCAATCTTTTATCAAATATTCATGATGCTGGATATTCTGATGGACTTGAACAATTCCTTAAGGATAATTTAGAATACGAGTACAGATTCAAAAAAATGGAGGGCAGTATTGCCTTTAGGCTAAATAATGAGTATAATTCTAGATGTTTAGTAATAAATAGTGATTTAGGAAATATACCTGAAAATCTTTCACAAACATTTGATCAAGTTTATTCATTGGAAACAGATAATGAAAAATCCCTTATTCAGAAATTGAGATTTGAAGGAAATAAAATTCATAACATTAAGTTAGTTAAATCAGAAGATCAGTCATTACCATTTCCTGATAAACACTTTGATCTTGTTGTGTTAAATGGAATAAAAATAAAAAACCAAAATAATCATTTTGGGTCAGAACTTAATGATTATCTAAAAGAAATTAAACGTGTTTTAACTAAAAATGGTTGTCTATGTGCGGGAGTTCATAATAAACGTGGATTAAAAATATTTGAGAGAGAAATTGGAGATGACAAAAACAAGAAAAATTTTCTTAGCAGTTTTGATGGATATAAAGCAATTTTTAATTCTCTAGGATTTCAGGTGAAATCATATTGGGTATTACCATCTCATGAAAAACCACATTATTCAGGAAATATTGAAGATGATGTTTCATTAACTTGGTTTTTCCAAAATTTTGATAAAAAATTTTCTGTTGGTAAGAAATTTAGTGTGGTTGGAAAATTTTTAAAAACATTAAATCCAAAAACAAGAAGGCTTCTTGTAAAACAATTTTCTCCATCATTTTTGTTTTATTGTTATTCTGATAAAATCCCTGAAAATCTAGAAGACATGATTGTGAAAAATACCGGATTAAAAAGTCTCATTCAAAATATACGTCATAGTAAAATTATGTATATTTTACTTGATAAATTTGGAGAACCAAAAAAAATATTGTTTTGTAAACTTGACAAATATGATCTAAAAGAAAAGATTTTTCCAATTAAGAGAATTTTTCCTGATATGCAAGATCCAGATGAAAAAATTACTATTGAGAATTGGATGAGTGGCGAGATTTTAGATCCTCTGAATAATAATGATGTTTATCTTACAATGGATTGGCTCACAAATTTTCAAAATAATACGATGTCCGAATTACTTTCTCCAGAGGAAATTGAGGAAGAAACAAATAGGCTGAAACATGATCTGAGTGAAATTGATGCTATGAAATCATTACCATATGAAAAATGGATTGAGGAATACAAACAACACATTAACTCCATAAAAATAAGGAAAACTGCTGTTCATGGTGATTTTCAAGTAAGAAACATACTAGTTGATCGTCGAAATTCATCTGTAAATGTTATAGATTGGGACTGGCGTTTTCAAGAAAATGGAAATCCAATTTATGATTTTATTTGGCTTGCAACAAACATAATGATGCTACCAAATAATACAGTTGATGAATTCCAGTCAAATCTAATTGGTAACGGAAAAGCTACGAACGTAATAAAAATAATTAAAGAGACTATGAAGAAACATTTTCAACATGATTTAGATTTTATTAAATTACAAAGATTTATGATTTTACGATTTATAACCATAAAGATCAAGGATGGAACACTTGGATATCTTCTATATATTGAAATATTGAAAATACTTTCTGAGAGTAATACCTAGTCTAAAGTTAAATCGGTTTTATTTTTTTCATAATTTAATTCCCATTCCCTATTAATCTTTTTTGTAATCGAAATTAATTCAGAATTCTTTTTAAATAAATTTATTAATTCATCTTTAGAAAATCTGGCTCCTATACTTTCAAAGATTTTTTCTGCGAGTTGAAGATCTTCTGGATAGTCTAACGTCAGTCTAATTTTATTCAAAAAATCATCAGTATTGATAACAAGAAATTCCGATTTAATAGACTTAGATTTAATAAAAAATTCACGATAACCAGTTGCTGTATCATTAGTATTTTTTGATCTACAAATTTTTTCTAGCGCATTTTTTTTAAATCCGGCAGGAATTATGCCATGAATAAAGTGATTTGATGGATTAAATTTGATTTGAGAGTCGTTTCCTATGATAAAATCAACGTCATGAGTTTTTAGTAGATTTGCAATATTGTCGACATAATTAGGATCAGTATAGATTTTATCCCCTTCCACATCAATTATTATGTCTGTATCAAATTTTTTTGCTGCGTCAAGAAATCTTTGTAAAATATCCTTTTTATTTCCTCGAAAAAACGTGATTTCCTTCTTCTGTAAAAAATCAATTAATTCATCATCGGTTGAGTCAGTTGTACAACAAACAACAATCTTTCTAATTTCTTGGCATAACGTTAATCTCTCTACTAAATGTTGCAGGGCGGGCTTACCGATTAGTGGTTGTAGGTGTTTTTTTGGTAAACGTGAGTTTTTTAGTCGTACAGGGATAAAGATATCACATTTAATCTCATTCATTTATGAATTAAACATATTGTGTTCTAATAAAAATAATATTATTCAATAAGACCATTTGCAACCCAGCCTCCATCAATATATAGATCTTGTCCAGTCACATACCCTGATGCGTTGGATGCTAAGAAAATACACGGACCGACAAGATCAGAAAGATTTCCCCATCGTCCTAGAAGTGTATGTTTTTGTCTAATTATTCTAGATTTTTTATTTTGATAACTGTTTTTTGTCATATCCGTAATAAAATAACCAGGACCAAGATTATTTACGCGAATGCCATATTTCCCAAAATCTTTTGCCAATGATTTTGTTAACATCCTCAGTCCACCTTTAGAAGCAACATATGCAGGATTATTCGGAAAACCCAATTCAGCGTTAATGCTAGTTACATTGATTATGGAACCGGCACGTTGTTTTTTCATAATTTTGGCAATTATTTGAGAACATACAAAAGCACCTGTAAGATTAACGTCTATAGTTTTTTTCCAATTTTCCAGCGAGTAATCTTTAGAAGAATTATTTGGAAGTGTGATACCAGCATTATTTATCAGAACATCTATTTTTCCATTATCTTTTAAAATATTTTTACAGATTTTCTGGAACTTAGTTTTATTTGTTATATCACACTTGTTTTGAAAACAATTATTTCTTTCATTTTTCCTTGAAAATGTTTTATCAACTGCATAAACAACAGATGATCTTTTAGCTAATTCATTTGCCAAATAATGTCCAATACCTCTACCAGCACCAGTAATTACAATGATTTTGTTTTTTACCGAAAAAATATCATCCATTTTTATCATCAGTTTTAGTTTCAATTGAATCTAGTATTTCAACTAATTCTATAGGAGTTCCATCAGGATCATTACAGAAAGTTACTTTAACAAGACCATCTGGTGATTTTTGTGGAGGGGCGTTAAATTTGACATTATTTTTGGTAAGATGTTTGTATAAATCTTCAAGATTATCAACAGTTAATGCGACATGGGATGCTCCAATTGTATAAAAATTCCTTATATCATTATCGTCATGTGATTTGAAATCCAAAAGCTCGATTAGAGTGTTACCTGTACCTGCTGACAATTTAACAGTTCTAACTTGAACGTTATCCAACGATAGCATGTTATTTATGTAAATACCATGTTCGTCCATATCTCTGATTATTTTAAAGCCTAATAGATCTTGATAAAACTTTAACGAGTTTTCCATATTATTTACTACAATACCCACATGACGTACTTCCTTGATCAAGTGATGAACAATTATATCACTATTATAATATACTTACCAATATTTTATCAATTATGAATCAAAAATTGAAAGATAAAATTAAAAAAATAAAATTAATTGCAACAGATGTAGATGGTGTTTTGACTGATGGAGGAATGTACTATTCAGCAAAAGGAGACATACTAAAAAAATTTCAGGTTAGAGATGGTATGGCTGTATCAATATTAAAAAGAAATGCCATTCCCACAGTGATTATCACTAAAGAGAAAAATCAAATTGTAAAAAAATGGTCGTTAAAAATGAATATTGATAAATTATTTGATGGAATTAAAAACAAAGAAAAAATTATTCCAAAATTATGTAAATTGTATAGTTTATCTGAAAACAATATTGCGTACATTGGTGATGATGTTAATGATTTAGAAATTTTGAAAAGAATAGGATTTTCAGTAACTCCAAAAGATGGGAATTTGGAAGTCAAAAAAATTGTGGATTATACATGCAAGAATCGTGGCGGGGAAGGTGTTTTAAGAGAGATTTGTGATTTGGTTATCTCTGCAAAATTTGGAAAAAAGAAGAAATTATACTAAATACATATTTATTAAAAAATATTTTTGAATGAATAATGGTTTTCATTACTGCTGAAATAGGCATTAACCACAATGGAGATACTGAGATTGCGAAAAAATTAATTGATATGGCTAAAATATGTGGTTGTAATGCTGTAAAATTTCAAAAAAGAACGGTAGAGAAAGTTTATTCTAAAGAAGTTTTAGACACTCCAAGAGAAAGTCCATGGGGTACAACTACTAGAGAACAAAAACTAGGTTTAGAATTTAACAAAAAAGAGTATGATGTTATTAATTCACATTGTAAAGAAAAACAAATTGACTGGTATGCATCATCATGGGATATTGATAGTCAGTTATTTTTACAAAATTATAATTTAAAGTATAACAAAGTAGCATCTGCTATGTTAACTAATAAGAGATTATTAGATGTTATAGCTCAAGAAAGAAAACATACTTTTATTTCAACTGGAATGAGTACAATTGAGCAAATTAAAAATGCAGTAGATATCTTCAAACAATATGAATGTCCATTTGAATTACAACATTCTAACAGCACGTACCCAATGAAATTAGGAGAAGCCAATATGAAATGTATTGAAACATTAAGAAATGAATTCAATTGTAATGTAGGATATAGTGGTCATGAAGATAGCAGTTACATTGTATGTGTAATTGCAGTAGTTTTTGGTGCAACTTCGATTGAGAGGCATGTAACATTGAAGAGATCCATGTATGGTTCAGATCAAGCTGCTTCATTAGAGCATCCAGGATTAGATAGAATGGTAAGAGATGTAAGACGTGTAGAAACAATAATTGGCGATGGTGTGAAACGAATTTGGGATTCTGAGATCCCAGTTATGAAAAAATTAAGAACGTTTGAATAATCAAATTATTCTGTAATCATTCTGTTCAATCTTATTTCATCAGATAACAATTCGTTATCAAAATTAATTGCGAAAACAATAAACTCAGAAACTTCTTTGGGATCTAAAAATGTGTTATAATTTTGATCAATTGATTTACGAGCCATTTTAGTCTTAGTTGAGCCTGGAGAAATGCAGAATGCTCGAATATTTTTTTCTTTTAATTCTGCATTAAGTGCTCTAGTAAATCCTAGAATAGCATGTTTTGTAGCCGAATATATTGTTCCATTTTTAAATCCAGCGTATGATGACGATGATCCCAAATTCACAATACGGCCCCATTTTTTGGTCGTCATATCTTTAGAAAACTCTTTAGAAAATAAGAATGGAGCACGTACATTAACATTAAAAGATTCATCAAAATCATGAACAGTACTTTTACCTAATGATTTTATTTCAAAAATACCTGCGGAATTGATTACTATGTCTATTGATTTAAATGATTTTCTAACTTTTTTAATTAATTTTTCTATATCAACAAGATTTGATACATCACAATATGCATAATTAATATTAATTGAATTATTTATTCTTAAAATATCATTTTTTAATTTTTTTAATTTATTTTCATTTGTTCCGGTTAGAAATAAATTACAATTCTTAATTGCAAGTTGTTTAGAAATTTCTTTACCAATTCCACCAGTTGCTCCACTAATAAAACAATTCTTTTTAGTTAGAATATTTTTGGTCATGTTTTTTTCTCCATAGAAAGTGCATTTTCAACTTGTTCACATACAATATGATAGATTGTTCGGTGAGCTTCTTGAATTCTTGGAGTTAAGGATGACTTAACTATTATTGGGATATCAACCAATTTCCTTATTGAACCTCCATTTGATCCTAATAATCCAATAGTAATGCCTCCCTTTTTCTTTGCCATTTGCAATCCTTTGAGGACATTTTTGGAATTACCGCTTGTTGATATTCCGATCACTACATCGCCCTTTTGTACCAAACTTTCGCATTGTCTACTAAAAATAATATCAAAAGAATAATCATTAGATAATGCAGTGATACAAGATGTATCTGTCGTTAGCGCGATAGCAGGAAGGCTCTTACGTTTGAGTTTAAATCGTCCAATCAATTCAGCGGCAATATGTTGTGCATCCGCCGCACTTCCACCATTACCAAATAGCACAATCTTATGTCCTTTGGAAATACATTTCACCATTGTAATAATTGCTTGTTCCAATTCTGGGATTAAATTTATAGTATTTTGTACAGTTTTGGTACTTTCTTGAATAGACTTTGTTAGATTAGATTGTAAATCTGATTTTTTCAATTACTAGTTTGTAAATATATCATAAATATAACATTAGTTTATGATTTATCTGTGATTGGTTAGTATTCACGTATAATAAAAATTAAGAATTGATTTCATCATTTATTGTGCAATTGAAGAATTAAGCGATTAGTTTCTAAACTTGTTTTAAAATGTTCTAGACTGATCGGTTTTCCTTTTTCTATTTTTGATATAAAGTAAGATAACGAATTTTTTAATGAATCATCATATTCATTTTCTGTATCAAACTCTTGACTGGAAATAATTGGTGCTGCAGTAAAGAAACCTTTTTCATCAAATGTATCACGTGGTGAACGTATATTGAGTTGATTTTCGCTAATTGAAATAACTCCGTTGGTCCCAATTATTGCTATCTCATTAATGTATGGAGTTGCGTAAGAGTTAGAAATAGATACTGTTTTTCCATCAACATATTGAACAGATAAGTTACATGTATCGTATGAAGAGCCATTTTTTGACATTAAGCTTGGAAAATAGCTTACATGTAATGGATTCCCAAAAAGGAAATTACACAAATCAAGATAGTGAATGGTAAGTGTGTCAAGAATGTTGTGTAGATTTTTTTGCCCATTAGAACGCCATGACTTAAGATATTGTTCTTTAAAAGCTAAACCGTGATTCATTACAAAATTAATGTGGATTATATTTCCAATTTGTGTCGAAGATGAATCCCTATGTTCTTGAATATTTTCAATTATTTTTCCTAATCTGCTGAACCTGTGATTGAAATTAAAAAAAACTTTTTCTTTAGTTTTTGTTGGTAGTTTCACTAACGTTTCTATATCATTTAATGATGTTACTGGAGGCTTTTCACAGAAAATATAACCATTAAAATTTTCCAATAATTTTTTGATATATTCAAAATGAGTGTGATTTGGTGTAGCTATTATGATAGCATCACAATTAAGAAGATCAGAAAAGTTGTTGGTGAATCTTTGATCGTCAAGAGATTTTGTTGGATGATAAATAAATTCAATTTTGCAACTTTCAATTTGAGCACATAATGAAATCAGACGTGATGCATGATTTCTGTACCCAATTATTCCTAGTTTAATTGTCAATTGGACACCGATTACAAGGAAAACACGAATTGCGTTTGCCATTTGCGTGAAGTTCTCGAATTTCTCTATATCTTGGACCATTCCAGATTTCTTTAATGCTTAAATTATTAACTGACCCAACTGATAATTCACTCTTATAATCAGCATCACATGGATTGCACACTCCATCATACCATACATACATTCTTTCCCAAAGATATTGGCATGGATTCTTACCTGCTATTTCCATAGGGTTGTTGTACGTATCCCATCTATTTTCCATTTCAACCATGACAACATGATCAACATGTTGTTGCCAAAAATCTTTGAATTTTTGTGGGTCTTGTTCTGGATTCACTTTTACACCACTTATGCGAGTAGCACACTTTGAATTGGAATATTGTTTTTTAATTTCTTTAAAACGCTTTATGTTATTTAATACCTCTTCGAATACGCCTTTCACTCTTATTGATTCATACTCTTCTTTAGTATAAGAATCGACTGAATAAACTAAATCGGTTACCCCACTTTTTAAGATTTGATGAGATAGTTTTTCAGTCAATTTTGTTGCATTGGTATTTAGTTTTAATTCAAGAAATTTACCTGAACAGTACTCCAACATTTCTCCCAATTGTGGATGTAGTGTTGGTTCTCCTCTTGAAGCTAATGTAATTGCTTTTGTACCGCCGGTTTCACATTCATCAATTATTTTTTTAAATAACGAAATATCTATATTCCCCATGAAATTTTTATCGTCAGAAAATGTTTTGTCAATCTGGAAACACATTATGCATCTAAGATTACATGCTGAAACTGGTTCTATCAATACATAGATTGGAAAATCCGCTACAATTCTTTTTATGGGAAAATTTTCAAATTTATATCTAAATATCAAGTATTCACTCCATAAATTTTCTGCATTTGAGTTTAGAAAATGTATTTCTTGTGGTGAAAGTATTCTTTGATCATTTTCAAGCGATACTATTATCTCATTAATTATTAGTTTATCATCAGATTTTGAAACTTTAACAGAATCATCTTTTAATCTTCGTAATAATTGATTCTTATCAATTTGTTTTTCTGTTAAAAATGTGACTCTTTTATCCATAACCAATCATACACATTATTAATTTCTTAGATCATAGTCTGTTTGATCTATGACTTTTCCTTTTTTCTCTATCTGTTCTTTAGTATTAGATAATGACACTTCCATTTTATGTTTCGTTGCACCAAGTAAAAATCTTAATCCTTGTGTTCTTGCTAGAAAAATAGCCACTTTAGTAAGCCGCATATACTGATTATGTTTGGTTCTATATATTAGAGAATTAGAATATTGATAATTCATTCTTTTCATATATTTATCTAGTATCTCTTTTGCTTTATCAATATCAGAAAAAGTTGTTTCACTAGCTTCATTTATCTTAAGTTCATTGGCAAGATCAGTTAGTCTTTTTTGAGCTTTATCAGAAATAATTCCTTTATGAATTATGGCGTGGTAAAGTAAGGTGTAAAAGTAATCTTCTTGACATGGTACATAGAATCCATTAGAGTGAAAAACACGTCTTTTTAGTAAATCTTTGATCCATTTTTCATCAAAATAATTTTGATTTTTTAAGTATCTAAAATCAAATTCAATTACGTCATTTCCTAATTTCAACTTTAATCTAGATATGTTATCCCCATATAATGAGAAATTACCATCAATGATATATCGTATTTTTTCATCTTCCGTCAAGAGATCAATATCATTATATTCAAATTTGTCTGGCATGCCTTCAAAATTTCTTAATATAAGATAATTCACTGTTCCATTAAAAACATTGAAAAGTTGTTTCAAGTTATTCCAACCATTAGAGCCAACTAAATCAGACTCTAATTTCTTAATTGAACCATCCCATTTTTCAGTAAGATCATTCTCTAAATCTGCTGTGTTTTTACCAAATAATAATGTCAAATCATGATTTGTTTCTTGATCAGACATAGAACTATGAATACTAAATTCTTCCCCGACCCATTTTCTATATTTCATCTTGCATTCAATCATGTTAAGATTTACTACATCTTCTTCAGTTGGTGTTGTCATTTTCTTCAGGACTGGATTAGGATCAGAAACTAGAACTGCTAAGAATGGTCCTCGACCACATAAGTTTGCTTTTTGTTGTACCTCAGGTAATCTGCGCTCATAAAATCTTTTTAGATTAGTTATAAAATTTTCATTACTCCATTTTATTTCATAAATTTGTCTTATAATGAATTTTGTTTTTAAATCGTCTAAAATAAGAGTGGATTTATCACGCGATCTTTCCCAGATAATAAACAAGTTTAGTGTTGATTTAACATTATCATCCACTCTGTATTCGGAAAGATATTTTTCTGCCCAAAATCCTGTTAGATCTAATTGATTCTTATCCATCAAAGTTCTACCCCATTTGACATATTATTAGATTCGTTAGTGCGTAGGTAAATATTCACGGATAAATAAACTGCAAATAATGTACTCGATAGGATAAAGGATAACGCTAATCCTATGGTGCCATATACAGTGCCTAATAATAGAATTCCACTAATCATAGTAATTGCAGAAATCCATCTGCCAATTAATACATGCTTACTTTTTTCTGAACCAAGTAGTTTTGTTGACAAAATCAACCCTAATGTAGCAGGAACAACTCCCAAACTCATTATTTGTATAAAGTCAACAGCATCTATGTATTGAGGTAACATTAATGAAATTATGTGTGGTGCTACAAATACACCAAAAATTGATATTAATATTGAGATTAATATAGTTAATTTTTTTAATTTTGTGTTTGGAATGTTTCGTGCGTCGTCAGGTAAAAGATATCTTACTACAACATTAGTAATGATCATAAACACCGCATAAACCTGTACAGCGATAGCAAAATTTCCTAATAAAGAAAATCCCAATAATGATCCAATCAATAGTTTATCCAGTTGGTCTCTAAATACACCAGCCAAACTAATCATATAATTATTAATAAGAAAACCCTTTCTTGGTTTTAGATCAGAAAAACTAATTTTAGTTTCTTTGAATCCTTTGTATAATATAATTATAAACGGGAGGTAAGAGATGAATAATCCATAAATTATTCCTACATTTCCAATCCAATAATAAAGTAAAATACAGAGAATAACTGCAGATAGTTTTTGTGTTAGTAAATACTTTGCATATTTTGTATATTGTTTCTTACCTAGTAGGTATGCTATAGTTAGATCATTTATAATAAAACCAAAAACTAACAAACCTACATCAAGTCTTGAAAATATTAAGATGATAATAATAGAGCATGCTAATCCTGCTAATAATGAAATGAAGTATAGTGTTGATTCTAACTTGAAATTTTTAGAAACATATACTGTCACTGCTGTTGGGGTAGCAAACAATGATAGAACACCACCCATAGCAGCAATACTAATCATAAAATGAAGTTCACCGTATCCCTCTGAACTCATAATCGATGCAAGATAAAACCAAAGAATTGTAGTAACTCCACGAGCTAAAATATCAGATAATCCCAAAGTTCCAAGACCTTTAGAACCTAATAATTTACTCTTGAATTTAGTCCAAAGATCCATTTTCAGTGTTTCTGTGGAATATTACCTAATTTCTTTAATTGTTGAATTTTTTTAATATGTTCTTCAGAAAGGATTTTAAAGAAATTTTCATTTGGTTCTAAAAAGGATTTCATTTTTTCATTTGTAATTATTGTATCATGGAAATTTCCACCATGTCTAAAAAAATCTCCTTCTTTGATTTCGTATTCTTTAAAATTAAAATCAAATGAATTATCCTCCAATATTGAAAAATAACGATCCAAGTCATCAGAATTTACTTTGAGTTTTAGACTTTCTCTAATTATTAATGGTAATTCCTCTAATGAATTTAGCCTTACTACTGAAGGTAATACAGCATAACCCAAGTCAGCTATGATTATTGATGGTTTTTGATAAAATGCCGCCTGGAATGGAGTTGTACCTCCAATAGAAATTACAAGGGAAGAACCTTGAATTAATTTTTCAATATTTGCAGAAGGATGATACAATCGAACATTTGGGATTTCAAGAATTTCTTTATAATAAGAAATTTTTCTCCACTCCCTTAGAACTTGAGAAAAATGTTCTTTAACATATAATTTGTAACCTGGAGGTAATGATTTTGCAATATGACGAATTACTTCAATCTGATTTGTATAATACGGTGTGGCAATTAATGTTGAACGTTCTGGCTCCTGATTTAGAGTAAATAAAATAAATTTTTCATTAGAATGGATTTCAGATTCGAAGTTTTTATCAATGAATGATTTTCTGGATTTAGTTTGTATTGCATAAATCAAATATTTAGTTATAACTTTAGATTTATTCCTTCCAAAATATGAAAAATGTGTATGTATATTTGAATTATTTGAATTGAATATGAATTCAAATAATGCTTTTAATTTGCTTGATCTCGAACTGCCAAAATTTTTCGCATAAAATTTTGTTTGTTTACTACTATCAAATGATTTTAATTTGGATAATAATTCATCAAATGAACGTTTTTTAGATGTAATTTGATTCAGTTCTGGCATGAAATCTATTTTGTGAAGTTCTTGTGAGATAGTACATTTGTATGCTAGTTTAGATTGATTAAGCATCAATACTTTAGTTCCACGTTTTTTACAAATTTCATAAAAAAGATGTTGTTGGTGAAGGGCAGTTTCATTAGTAATTAAAAAATCTGGATTTATCTCATCAAGAATATTTTCGTATAATTTACATTCTTGTTCTAAAATGGAGAGAATCTCATCATGTGAAAATTTATAAAAATCATTATAATAATAAAAAATTCGCTCATTAATACCCAATTGCCATATGTTAATTGAATAGCGTTTTTCAAAATCTTCTAAATATTTGATATCAGGTTTAGAATTGATTTTTTTAATGTGATCATGTAAAAACCATTGTTTTTTAAAATTTACAAAATTCTGCTCTTCAAAGAATTTTTTTGTTCTATTAGTTACATCAACTACAGCATAAAGTTCACAGTCATGTTTTTTTTGTAGATCATGTGCAAAACAAAAATTCAATAGAAATGCATCCAACCAGAATATTATTTTATCAGTCATTTTGTAATAATATTGGATTTTCTCAATAAATCTAATTATGTATTTCCGAGCAATTATATCAACAAGGTGAGCATTTCTTAGTAATAGTCATAAGTACTGGTTAAAAATTACTTTATAACACTGAATTAATTTCAGACTTGATATGAAATATTGCAAGAAATGTCTATATCCAGATACTAAACCTCAACTTGTCTTTAATAATGATGGAATTTGTAGCGCGTGTACAAATAATAAAATGAAGGATGAGATTGATTGGGACAAAAAAAAGAAGGAGTTTATTCAGATTATCGAAAAATATCGTAGTAAAAATCACAATAATTATGATTGCATAATACCTGTGAGTGGAGGTAAAGACTCAACGTACCAAACATATGTAATGAAAGAAGAGTTTGGACTAAATCCTCTTGCTGTAAATTTTCACCCTTTAGATCAAACGGAAATTGGTAAAAAAAATCTTGAAAATCTAAAAAAAATTGGAGTGGATTGTATTGAATTCACAGCAAACCCGAAGACATATCTAAAATTAGCTAGATACGGATTAACTGAGTTAGGTGATTTTCAGTGGCCAGAACATATAGGAATATTTACAATTCCAGTTCAAATTGCGGTAAAATATAAAATTCCTTTAATAATTTGGGGAGAGAATCCGCAGCTGGAATATGGTCAACCAACTGATATTGATAAAGACACAATTCTGGATCGAGAATGGAATGAAAAGAATGGTGGATACTTTCTTGATAAGATAAAACCACAAGATATGACAAAATATGGATTTGATATCAATAATCTAAAACCATATTTGTATCCAACAGATGATGAAATTAAACAAATTGGAGTAACAGGAATTTTTCTTGGGTCATATGTCAAATGGGATATTTTCAAACAGCTGGAATTAGTTAAAACATTAGGATTCTTGGAGAATGAGGAAACCAAAGAGGGTACATATGACAAATGGGAAAATCTTGACGTTTACTTTACAGTATTCCACGATTATTTTAAATTTCTAAAATATGGGTTTGGAAGAAC
>Ga0315334_10001225_pt1 | contig 15726 bp, 8 predicted proteins | sample M150034915metaG_FD_205555 | JGI IMG/M metagenome (GOLD analysis project Ga0315334, IMG submission 205555) | Ammonia-oxidizing marine archaeal communities from Monterey Bay, California, United States - M1 500m 34915 | ecosystem: Environmental > Aquatic > Marine > Intertidal zone | place: USA... | reverse complement strand
ACGGCGAACGCTGGGGTCGCAAGTGGCTCGATGTCGCTCGCTATGCCGATTCAAATGGGTTAGACGAGAATCTGGCGTATGTAAATGCCTTTCGATATCGTGATTATGTGGTACGAGCATGGAATCAGGATTTGTCTTTCGCTAATTTTCTTCAACAGCAACTTGCTGGCGACTTGCTTGACCCTCAACAGGATGCTTCAGCCCAAGAACGGATCGATCGTTTGACGGCCACTGGATTTCTGTCGATTGGTCCCAAAATGCTGGCCTGCGATGACGGTCAAAAAATGGAAATGGACATTATTGATGAGCAGCTTGACACGATGAGCCGCGCATTCATGGGGTTAACGATGGGTTGCGCCCGCTGCCATGATCATAAATTTGATCCGATCCCGAGCAAAGATTATTATGCCTTAGCAAGTATCTTTAAATCCACGAAGACTATGGAGAACTTCAAGGTTGTTGCCAAGTGGCACGAATATCCACTTGAGACTCCAGAAACGAAAGCTGCTCTCGCAAAACACAAATCTGAGGTTAAGCAGTTAGATGACGAATTAGCTGCGATTCAAAAAGAGGCGCGGCAAACGCTACGGGAATCCCAGCAACGTCTGTTGTCCAAGTATTTAATCGCTGCGTCCAAATTTGTTAGTGTCAATAGCAAGCCGATTGCAGATGGACACAATGTGATTGGGAACTTTATTCGAGACGGGATTGCCGTAGAAAACAGCATTGTGTGGGAGGCGGAGAAGTTTCAGCGCGGCACACTGGAAGCGGAAACAACAAACTATGGAAAAGATATTGGGGTTTTGCTGCATCAAGGATATGCAGAATACGACATTGATATCGAGGTAGCCGGAGATTATCAATTGGAACTGCGTTATGCCGCGGTTGATTCGCGGCCAATGGTATTATCGATCAATGGAACGGTTGTTGATTCAGATGTCGCTGCACACATAACCGGTACATGGTTCGCGGATTCTCAAACCTGGTTTGTAGAGGGAATTTTTGAACTACAGGCGGGTAAAAATGTCATCAGGTTAGCACGGGAAGATGGGCCGGTACCACATGTGGATAAAATATTGCTTGTTAAAGCGGCTCCGACATCCAGCCTAGAAGACTTATCGGCAGTTTTAGCGGATACGCCCGTAGCCGAGGTGGATGGTTTACTGCTGCAAGAAGCCGAAGAATATGCTCGAGGTAGCATAGGCAAGATTCCACCGATTGTCCAAAACACGTCCGGTACAACGACTTTTTTAAATTATGCAGAGTACGATTTTGAGATAACTGTTGCTGGAAATTACCGCTTGGAGTGGCTATATACGCAAGCGGAATCAAGAGGAGGCAAGTTGTTTGTCGACGGGCACTTGGTCGATGTAGACGCGGCAAATGCGATAACGGGGAGTTTTCAGTCGTCGGAAGTGAAATGGTTCGTCGGTGGTGTGTTTCAATTCGCTGTGGGGAAACATACGCTCCGCTGGCAACGCCTAGGAACGACACCTCATTTCGACAAAATTGCGCTTATTCCCACACCAGACAATGTTACGTATCACAGCGGTGGCGATCAAAAAAGTTTGGCCGAAATCGAAGATGTAGCGGTGGCGCAAGGTCTGCAAGCGAAGTACTTGAGACAGTGGGTTGATTTTTTACTAATGGCCGTTTCACAGCGTGATGAGCATCTAGCAGGTTTGTTATTGCGAGATCGCGGCGACCAGCAAGCGGCATTTGCGCAGTTAGGAAAGGCTGCTGAACAACAGTTGGTTAATATATTATCCGCAGGGTCTTCCACTGCTACTGGCGACACAACAAGTAAGTTAGAGGATAAAGGTGTCGTGCAATGGGTGGTGAGCAAAGCGCTCGCCGCCGATGGACCGTTTCGCGGTCCCCAAGAACTCGATAAGTGGATTCCTGAAAAATCGCAGCAAGCGATTGCAGCCATTGTTAAGTCTCAAGCCAAGTTGGCTAAAACACAGCCGGTGGTGGGCAAGGCGATGGGAGTCACTGAAGGTAAAGTTGAGGATTTGGCGATTCATGTTCGCGGGAACTACTTAACCCTTGGCGAGGCAACGCAGCGTGGATTTCTTGAGGTCGTAGATCAGGTATCTGATGTGTCGATTCCAGCGGAGACGAGCGGTCGTTTGCAATTGGCGCAGTGGTTAATTGATGCCAAACATCCGTTGACTTCGCGCGTTTTCGTTAACCGATTGTGGTTGTGGCATTTTGGCAAGGGACTGCAACGCTCACCCGATAACTTTGGTTTACTTGGCCAACGTCCGACCAACCAGCCATTGCTGGACTGGTTAGCCGTTGAATTTATTGAACAAGGCTGGTCGATCAAACAGATGCATCGTTTGATGTTACTGTCGAGCACGTATCAAATGAGCAGTACATTCGACGCTCGAGCCAACACTAAGGATCCTGAAAATCGCTTGTGGTGGAGGTACAATCGTCGTCGGCTTGACGCGGAGGAAGTGCGGGATGCTTTATTGGCCGTTGGCAACAATATTGATTTACAAATGTATGGTCAGTTGTTGCCCAGTGCGGATCGAGCTTATGTCACTGGCACGGGATCAAAACGGAGTACCTATGATTACAATCGGCGTAGTGTTTATTTACCGATTTTGCGCAGTGCTTTGTACAATGTATTTATAGCTTTCGATTTTGCGGACCCTAGTGTTATTCAAGGCCAGCGGCAGAATACGGTCGTGACACCGCAAGCATTATTTATGATGAATAGTAAATTAGTCCAAGATGAAGCGCGTCGGCTAGCGCAACGCGTGTTACAGGACGATAGTGAAACTAATGCAGACCGGATTAACACTTTACATGAGATCTTATATGGCCGAGTAGCTACGTTGGAGGATGTTGATAAGTGCAATCAATTTCTACAGCGGTATCGGAAATTGTCAGCGAAAGAGAAGGACGATGATGTACGGGCAGCAGATCTGGTTGTTTGGCAAGGTTTGTGTCGAGTGTTGTTGGCAGCGAACGAGTTTGCTTATTTAGATTGAGTTAAGGAACGATCAGGAAATAAAATCATGGCAAACAATTCACAATGTCATAACTTTTTAACTCAACCATTGTCGCGACGTGCGATGTTGCAGCAATCGAGCGTTGGTTTTGGGAGTTTGGCATTAGCAGGATTGCTCCAAGAACAAATAAAGAATGGGGTATTGGCTGCTGATGCAGGTCAAGCGGCAGCGGCACCGAAGTCAGCTCGTTTTCCAGCGCGGGCCAAACGAATCATCTTCATGTTTATGCACGGCGGTCCCTCACAGGTGGATACGTTTGATTACAAGCCGTTGTTGCAGAAGCACGATGGCAAACCGTATCCGGGCAAAAAACCACGCATCGTTTCCGGTGCTACAGGAAACCTACTTGGATCGCCTTGGAAGTTTCGCCAGTATGGTGAAAGCGGTTTACATGTGTCAGATCTGTTTCCTCATGTCGGACAAATGGCAGATGATCTCTGTATTATTAATTCGATTCATGGCAGCAATTCTCGACACGGAGCGGCGCTGCTGGAATTGCACACTGGCTCCGATACGTTCGTGCGGCCTTCCATGGGTTCCTGGTTGATGTATGGGCTTGGTAGTGAAAACCAAAACCTGCCCGGATTTCTAACGATTTGCCCGACCCTTGGCCACGGTGGCGTGAATGCTTGGTCGAGCGCATTTTTACCGGCACATTATCAAGGCACGCCGATTGGTGCGGCAAGCATTAAAGCGGAAGAAGCGCGCATTCATTTTATTGAAAACAAATGGGTTAGCTCTAAAATGCAACGAGCGGAACTCGACTTTTTGGGACAGGTGAATCGTAAGCACTTAGAAAAACGAGAGACCGACGACGCGTTGGAGTCACGGATTGCATCATTCGAACTTGCATATCGCATGCAAAATCAAATGCCGGGGTTACAAGATATCTCGCAGGAGACAGAAGATACATATAAAATGTATGGGATTGATGAGGAGCCAACGAAGAACTTTGGAATTCAATGTTTGTTGGCACGTCGCTTTGCCGAGCAAGGTGTGCGGTTTATTCAGGTGACGCATAGCTATAAGTGGGATCAACATGGAAACCTCCGTGATGCGCATACTAAGAACGCCAAAGAAGTGGACAAACCAATCGCCGGTTTATTGCGTGACCTTAAACAACGCGGTTTGCTAGAAGATACATTGGTTTGGTGGGGAGGCGAGTTTGGGCGTACTCCGGTTGAGCAAGGTAACAAGAATGGACGAGATCATAATCCACACGCCTGCTCCATGTTTCTAGCTGGCGGTGGTGTCCAAGGTGGATTGAGATATGGTAGTACGGATGATTACGGGTATTATGCCGTTGAAAATAAAGTACATTTTCACGATTTACATGCGACCATGCTGCATTTGATGGGTTTAGATCACGAAAAATTGACATATCAATATGCGGGCAGGGATTTTAGGCTGACGGACGTTCACGGTCGAGTTGTTACAGACATATTTGTATAGTGGTTGATCCAATTCCGTGTCACGCGTTTGAACGCTGGCCAATTTAAAGATGACATTTAGATTGCAAAGTGGTAACCAAAGGGAGTTTGCATGAAATATACGAGCACACTATTCATTGTGGTTTGCCTGATGCTTGTCGGGTCGGTATGCGCTGCACCACTGAAAGACGACGCTGTACACAGACGTCCCGTGGCACTTGAGTATTCGGCTGCAACCAGCCAATTGCTAATTCTCAATCAACGTTCGGCCTCCATGTCAATTTTTGACACGCAGCGTCAGATGATACTTCGTGAAGACCAACTTGGTGGTCGTCCGACAGACATGGAGTGGATCGACGGAACAGCATTAGTTGCAGTGTCCAATGACGAAACACATGTTGTCAGTCTGTATCGCGTAAGTACTCAGCAGTTGTTGCATGTCCATGATATTCCGAGTTGCCGATATCCGATTCAACTTAAATATGATGCACGGACTTCGTTATTATACGTCGCTGGTTTATGGTCTCGTCAGTTGGCAGTGTTACGGATTAACAAAACTGAGCCGCAACAATCCAAATTGATACAGCTAGTTGATTTATCATTCGCGCCGCGGAAAATGGTTGTCGACCGCGCAGGCGATAGGATGATTATTGGCGATGCCTATGGTGGAACGTTGGGGATTGCGGATATCTCCAATGCGGCACATGGGCGGTTAACGATGCTTGGGCAACGCACATTTCCTGGTCATAACGTGCGCGGACTCGAATTAAGCGCCTCAGGTGAAATGTTATTAATCGCCCACCAGATGCTCAATGAACTGGCTCATACGGTACGCAACGATGTGCATTGGGGACTGTTAATGTCCAATGACTTGCGTTGGTTGCGACTCGAAAATGTGATCAAGGGTGGTGAGGAGATGTACACGGGTGCACACATGCATCCGTTAGGCGAAGCGGGTAGTGCAACGGGTGACCCGACAGGGATGGTGATGACAAAGGATGGTACGGTCGTCGTAATTTTAGGTGGTGTAGGCGAAATTGCGTATGGTCAAGAAGACGACTTTAGTTTGCAGCGGATTAAAGTCGGTTTGCGACCGATGGATATTGTTGTTGCATCTGCAGAGGATAAAATTTATGTGGCAAACATGCTCAGCGACTCGATATCGGTGGTCAGTTTACAAGACCAACAGAGTACGCAAATCCCGTTAGGCCCACAGGGCACGTGGACTGAGGTTGACCGTGGAGAACGGTTGTTTTTTAATGCGAAGTTATCTCATGATGGCTGGATGAGTTGTCATAGTTGCCATACCGATGGACACACCAATGGATTATTAAATGACAATTTTAGTGACAAGTCGTTTGGAGCTCCCAAGCGAGTTTTGACGTTACTGGGCAAAGCCAACACGGCTCCGTTTGCTTGGAACGGAAAAGCTGCGGATTTACAGACTCAGATTAAGAACTCGCTAACACTAACGATGCAGATGGATGACCCACCGTCGGATGAACAACTGCAGGAATTAGCCGCTTTCGTGAAGACATTACCAACGCCTCCAAGTATTGATGAAGCGCGTAATCGTGTAGACAAGGCAGCGATCGCTCGGGGCCAAAAAGTATTTCAGCAAGCGGATTGTCGACAATGCCATGCGCCACCAGCATTCACGGTTACGGGTTTGTTTGATGTTGGATTGTCGGACTCCGAAGGTAATCTGGAATTCAATCCGCCGTCATTGTTGGGCGTGGGACAGCGTGTGCATTTCTTTCATAACAATACCGCTAAAACGTTGTCGGATGTTTTCTTAAAGCACAAGCATCCGTTGGGGCCTGGGGCAATGGATGCCGAATTATTGACACCACAGCAAGTCGCAGATTTGGTGAACTTTCTACGTAGTTTATAAGCGTTACCATGAATTATCACAAATTGATGCCTGTGATGGAACGTGGGAATGATATTGTGGCAGTGCAATAAAAATCGGTATTCTTTGCACAGCTTAAATATCCTAACTATAAAACTTCGTTATTGATTGGTTGCTCTAAACGTGATTCGCCATAGGTTTTGTACACTATTATGCTTGGCCATCCCAGCTTTTTCAGGGTGCGGGAATAATCTGCGCACTCAGCGGCAGGTAGATCAGTTTGGTGTACAACGTCGCGTCTTAGAGGATCAGATTTACGACCTTCAGTACGAATACAACATCTTAGCGGATAAGGTTGAGGAACTGGAAACGGAAAACACGGACCTGCGGACCAAAGTGAATTCGACAGATGCAAGTGGTGGTGGGCCTCCATTAATCGATCTACACCCAGCGGATAACTCGTCTGCTCAGATCCAACCCACGTTGCGTCCAAAATTACAACCAATTGTGCGGTCCGCTAGTCACCGAGTAGAGTCAGTTGACAATGTCGAGGCAATTTCGCTTGAGATTAATCGACTGCGGACGGTAGGACGCAATTTAGATGGTATCCGTGGTGATGATACCTTGTTAGTGCATTTACAATTGCGTTCGCGAGAAGATGAGTTGGTTACACCGCGGGGAAGTGTTGTGGTAGCAGCATATGAGACACCCAGTGCAGGCTCGCAATTATTGGGGCGCTGGGACATTGACGCTGAACAACTGGCAGAGATTATTCGTTTACGGCCGAGTTCACGTACGATTCCATTGAAATTGGATTTCCCCGCCGGCAGCCCAGCGATGGAGTTTATTGAAATCAAGGTACAGTTTAAACCAGCTAATCCGGCAACAAGTAACGATCTCTTCGCTGTCTATACTCTCAAGATAATACCGCGATTGAGCTCCGCACCGGCTTGGTCACCTAACCGTTAAAGTGCCGCTAGGCTAGAATTATTTGCCCGTGGCGTCCATGTGCTCAACGACTGTATCGATCAGCCCATATTTTTTCGCTTCAGTTGACGACATAAAGTTATCACGGTCAGTGTCTTTTTCGATTGTTGCCAGAGTCTTACCGGTGTGCTTGATCAGAATCTGGTTCAACTTCTCTTTCGTCTTCTGAAATTCTTTCGCATGGATCAAAATTTCTTCAGCCGTACCTTCCATTCCCGCGAGCGGTTGGTGGATCATAATCCGTGCATTTGGCAGTGCACAGCGTTTGCCTTTCGCACCCGCTGTTAAGAGTAGCGCGCCCATCGAAGCAGCTTGTCCGATGCAATACGTTGCCACATCACAAGTCACAAATTGCATAGTGTCATAAATAGCCATTCCCGCGGTGACGCTGCCGCCGGGTGAGTTAATGTAGAAATGGATATCCGCTTTGGGATTATCTGATTGCAAGAACAGCATTTGAGCAACGATTGCATTGGCGACTTCGTCATTCACTCCAGACCCCAAAAATACAATGCGGTCTTTCAATAGGCGGCTGTAAATATCATAGACTCGTTCGTCTCGGCCTGATGTTTCAACGACATACGGAATGGGAGGCATAATTATTGCTTTCTACTATTTGCTAATGGCGACAGGGATGTTCGACAAAATGTTTGGTGTATTAATTATCAACAACGGCTAACCGTTATTTGTCAGTTGACTCGTCGGCGTCTTCGGGTTTGGTAAGGATGCTATCGACGAGACCGTAATCGACAGCTTCTTGGGCAGTCAAGAAAAAATCACGATCAGTGTCCGCAGCGATGTCTTTAGCGTTTTTGTCACAATGGTTTGCGAGGATCTCATTCAGGACTTCACGGTTGCGCATGATCTCATTCGCTTGGATTTCGATGTCACTGATTTGCCCGCCAACACCACCATAGGGTTGATGTAGCATAACTCGCGAGTGTGGTAAAGCGAATCGTTTTCCAGTGCTGCCACCGGCTAAAAGGACTGCACCGCCACTGGCCGCTTGGCCGACGCAATATGTGGAAACTGGACAGCTGAGAATTTGCATCGTGTCATAAATAGCTAGTGTTGCCACGACGCTTCCACCGGGTGAATTAATGTAGAAATGAATGTCTTTGCGGCGGTTTTCACTTTGTAGGTAAAGCAACTTCATAACAACTTCGTTGGCGTTGCCGGTATGAATCTCACCTTGTAAGAAGACGATTCTGTTTTCAAGGAGTAGGTCGCCTAGCGTCAGTTGACGTTGTCGCTGCACTGATTGGTAAGCTTGGGCGTTCGATTCATCGTACTGATGTGGCCCGAGTGTAGCGGGATTTTGTCCGGCGGTTTTGGGTGTTTGGTTGAAGTCGGCAGTAAGGTGGCTCATCGGATCAAGATTCATAAATGGATACCAGTTTTTCGGCTGTGGGGGTCTAATGATAATTCCGTGAAATCAACATCGGCAATTCGTTTTTGCTGAAATAGCGTACAGAAATTGTTCTGGGCAAGAGTCCAACAAACAAGGAATCATGTTGGCGTCAATTATGCCACAGATTGAAGAATTTGTGGATAGGGCTTAAGCGTACTTCACTGCGATTAAACTCCACCTGGGTGTGGAATTGTTTTCAATGCGCAAGCTGCCGGTGGCACGGAGCAAGTTTGTTGCTGTAGAATTACCTTAAACCAAAAACGCCGAGTTTTTGTACTACTCGTCAGCATCATCGCTTGTGGCGTCAGCATCATCGCTTGTGGCGTCAGCATCATCGCTTGTGGCGTCAGCATCATCGCTTGTGGCGTCAGCATCATCGCTTGTGGCGTCAGCATCATCCGAATCTGTTTCGGCACTTGCTTCCTCGACGATGGTTTGTGTTTCGTCGGTTGGCGCGACTGCTTCTTCAGTTTCGTTGGCTGTATCGTCATCTTTCGTTTCCGTTGCTGCCGCCGAACTAGGTTTAATGCCACTGATAGCATGTGAAACGGGTGACGTGTTGGTAGCGGGATCTTCTGGAAGCTCAGTTTCTTGCATATCGGCTTCTGATGTGATCAGATCGATCGCTTTACGTTCGACGATCTGATTTCTCAAAGCGTCCATATCACCTCGTTTTTCAAGTTGTGCTCGCACTCGCCGTGGCGATGTTTCTTGCTGTAGCGAGATTATGAGAATTTCTTTTTCGATATCTTCTGGAGATGCATCGAGGTCATGATCTTCGGCAATACGTTCTAGAATAAAGTGTTCTTTGAGGGATCGTTCGGTTGTACCGAGCATATTCTGCTGCAACTGATTAATTTGTCGTCGAATTTCTTCATCGGGAAACCCAGCAGCTTGCAGTTCGAGAATCGAGCGTTGTAATTCTCGCTGTGCTTGTCGTCGCAACAATTGTGGTGGCAGTTCCCAAGCCGCTTCAGCGGTTAGTTGCTCGGTAATCTGTCGACGTACTCGTTGTTGTTGGTGATAGTTCAACTGACGTTCAAGTTCATCACGTACTGCATCATGTAGTTCAGTTTCGCTGCTAAAGCCCCCGATTTCTTCAAGGAATTCAGGGGTGAGTTCTGGAACAGTGACGCGTTTGGCTTCGTTGATTTTGATGTTTGCAGTGTATTCTTTGCCCGCCAGTTCGTCGTTGTCGAGATCGGCACTCAGGCTAGCAGTGGTTTCTTTATTATCACCAACATGAGCTCCGACAACGAGTTTATCAAAGTCGTTAAGATCTCCGTCGGAGAAGGTGATTTTACTACGGACAGGCACTCTCGTATCTTCGAGTGTGGTAACAATTTCATTACCGTCTTTGAATTCGATGGTCACATTGACAATGTCGCCGGTTGCAATTTCGCCATCAATGTCTTCTTCGTTACCGTAGCGTTGCAACAATTCTTGAGCTCGCGTACTGACTTCATCTTCAGTGTAATCGTGCACAACGGTTTCTAGCTTCAGTCCTTTCCATTGTGGCATATCGAATTCAGGTCGTACTTCTACGGTGAATTCGAAGGTCAATTCGCTATCATCAGGCATTTGGACTGCGTCGAAGTTGAAGTCGGGTTCGCTGATTGCTGAGAAATCTTGTTCATCGGTAACTTGACTCATAGCATCCATGATTAATGAGCCTTTGATTTGGTCGGCCACATCACTTTTGAAACGAGTTTCCACTAGTTTACGTGGTGCCCGCCCGATTCGGAAACCCGGAATTTGTGCTTTGGGCATCAAGTCGTTGTAGGCGTCATCTTTATAGCGGGCGATATCTTCTTTTGATACCGTGACAACAATGTGACGTTCGCAAGCGCCTGTTGTATTAACTTGGACGTCAACGTTAAGACGTTCGTCGACGTCGCTATCATTATCGGTATCGGTATCAATGTTATTTGCCGCTTCATCAGCATCATTTTCGACAGTATCAGTCTCTGTGTCTAAAACTTCTTCGTTGATGTCGTTTGTTTCGTTGGTGTCTTGTTCAGACATAATGCATCCCTGATCCAAATGGTCCGATTGATCCAATATTTAAAGCGTAGTGCTTGTAGAGAAAAATCAGCGTAAACCAATCGTTGTACGCATAGAATCGTAGCTTGATTAAGTTCTCGAAAGGTTTGAATCTATAAAAAGGTGGTTTAATTAAAGGTCTAGCGAACTGTTTACAAATAGTTCACGCGTACAACGGTGTACACAATAAAGAGCGGGTGAAGGGATTCGAACCCTCGACAACAACGTTGGCAACGTTGTGCTCTGCCAACTGAGCTACACCCGCCGATTTAGCACAATCTTACTGGAATACACCACACAAGACCGAGCTTTTTATTATTTGGTATTTCAGTGTAACCCAGTAAGGCAACGCGCTAAAGGGGGCATTTGTAGTGGAAAGTATTTTTTTATTGGCGGCATTGGCGGTTGTTAACTGCATTGATGTTGAGTGCCCTTTCGTGCTCATCGCAACCCATCATCGTTTGATAAACCAGTGTTGTGATCTGCAGCCACAGCTTCCTAAAACGTCGCTTGTCCGGTTCTGATCTATACGTTTTCGGCAGGTTCGGGCACATTGGGTTGAAGGTACCCCCCATTTATACTTGTCGGGTTACAACATTTGGGATAACTACGGAATGATAACAACGAGAAAAGAGTAGTTTTTACCGATTGTCTATTGTTTTTTTGCGGTATAGACTGAATTTATGCAACTATTTAAATAAGTTGATTTTGAGTAGTTGTATAAACCGTTGTTGATATGTTACGCTTCGGTTCTTATCCATAACGTGGTAAATTAACAATTTGCACGAACTAACAATTGAAAAATCTATTCTTCTCTGTTGGTATTATCTTTCTAAAGTATTAATTTATGAACGTTGACTTATTAGTTTACAAAGACGGCGAGCCGCTTAAAACCGTAAGCGTCACATTGCCCGTGATTATTGGTCGTGGCAAAGATGCAACATTTACAATTAAACACCCTTTGCTAAGCCGTGAGCATTGTGAAGTCTTTGAGGAAAATGGGGCCGTTCAGGTCCGTGACCTTGATTCGCTCAATGGTACGTTTGTGGATGATTCGCGAGTGGATAGCATTAAAGCAGACGATGCTAAGCCATCCCATGTTGGAAAAGGGAGTCAATTGAAGCTTGGTGCAGTTGTCATGAAAGTTCAATACAATGTTGCATCGTCTGAGGATACGATCGCTGCGGATCAAGCGACCGCCGGCGAGGCCTTTGATTTAAACGCTGTCGATACCGCGGATACCGAAGTCATGGCGGTAGCAGCTGAATCAACGGAACCAGCAGCTGAATCAACGGAACCAGCAGCTGAATCAACGGAGCCAGCACCTGAATCAACGGAGCCAGCACCTGATGCTGCAGCAGCAACTAATGAGACACTAGTTCCGAGTGAGAATGCTGGCGCTATGGTGGATTTGGGTGATTTCGAAGTGTCAGCGGACGCTGCCGAGGCGACCGTTTCGTCAGAGCCAATCGAGACTCTCGATTTACCAGATTTTGAAATGAGCAGCCCTGCCACACCTCCATCGGACTCAATGTTAGATTTAGCTGACTTTGAAATTTCTGTTCCTACTGGCGAAGAAGGACCAGCTGCTCAAGATTTGCCATCATTGACTGATTTGGCGGGAGCGGTTGATGAAGAACCCGCAGATATTGTTGCTGAAATACCAATCGAAACTGCCGTCGATACTCCGGTTTCGATCCCTGAACCAGTTGCTGATGATCCTTGGGCAGCGCCTAGTGAACCCCCACAAGTAACAGCTGATGATGACGATGACTTAGATGCATTCTTAAAAGACCTTAGTTAATCGCGCCGAATAGAATAGATCTTCCGGCTCTTAAATAGCGAGGCATTCTCGGCTAGAATAAGATATCAAACAAGGGGATTCTGTTTAGTCTATTTCTGCATCCGACATTAGCTTATACATCCGGCACATCTTGAGCTTGCTGTACATTCTATTCACGGTATAGAGGGAAAGCATTTAAGTAGGTAATGCGATGAAAAACAACTATTTGTTATTGATGACAATTTCCATTGCGGTATTTCTGGGAGCTTCTGTTGTATGCTCCGGTTTTTTGTTTGGTGCTGAACCAGAAAAAAAAGGTCATGTGAACCACCTTGTCAATGAAACCAGTCCCTACTTACTTAGCCACGCTCACAACCCAGTCGATTGGTATCCTTGGGGTGATGCAGCATTCGCCAAGGCCAAGAAAGAGAATAAGCTCATATTTTTGTCCATCGGCTATTCCAGTTGTCATTGGTGTCATGTCATGGAACGGGAATCGTTTGAAGACAAGGAAATCGCGGATTTTCTTAACAAGCATTACGTTTGTATAAAGGTAGACCGTGAAGAGCGTCCCGACGTTGACCAGGTGTACATGGCAGCAGTGCAGGTTTTAACACAACGTGGTGGCTGGCCGATGAGCGTCTTTTTGACACCGGACTCGAAACCATTCACAGGTGGTTCGTACTTCCCAGCTCGCGATGGAGACCGTCCCGGTATTCCTGGGTTCTTGACGATTATCCAAAAGCTGTCCCAAGTGTGGATCGACGACCCAGCATTGGTCAGTAAACAGGCGGTCGCCGTTACAGATGCGGTGAAGTCAGAATTGGAAGCACGTATCCCACGCACCCTCGAGATTCTTGATGAAAAAGTATTCACAGCGACCGTTGATGCATTGCAGGAACGATTTGATTCTCAGTGGGGTGGTTTTGGGTACAGCATCGCCAATCCGAATGTCCCCAAATTTCCGACTCCCGGTAATCTCGAATTTCTATTGTTCGAAGTAGAACGACTCAATCGCGCCGGCAAAGATAGCGATCATGCGCTGCAGATGTTAGTTGGGCAATTGGACCATATGGCGATGGGAGGAATACGAGATCATTTAGGTGGTGGTTTCCATCGCTATAGCGTAGATCGATATTGGCACATTCCCCATTTTGAAAAGATGTTGTACGACAATGGTCAATTAGCGAGTGTCTATGCAGCAGCTTACAAATTGACCGGCAATCTTGAATATCGTCAGATAACCGAAGAGCTATTGGGGTTTGTGCTGCGAGAGATGACGGACGAAAACGGTGGATTTTATTCAGCGCTTGATGCTGATAGTGAAGGCAGCGAAGGCAAGTACTATCGGTGGTCGCGAGAGGAAGTTAAATCGCTGTTGCCCAACGAACAATATGCGTTGTTCGCCGATATTTATGCGCTTAGTGGTGCTCCTAATTTTGAGGAAGATTACTATGCACTTTTGATGAGTAAAACCAGATCGGAAGAAGCAGTCGCTCGAAAAACCGATCTTGCAGATTTAGAAAAGCAACTATTGCCGATGCGACAGTTATTGATGCAACATCGCAATAAGCGAATACGACCGTTACTTGACACCAAAATCATGACGAGTTGGAACGGCTTGATGATTCGCGGTTTTGCAGATGCTGGGCGATTGCTGGAGAAGCCTGAGTATATTGCCACAGCCTCGAAAGCCGCTAAATTCATCCTTGAAAACATGCGTAACGATCAGGGGCAACTATTGCACAGTTACAATCGAGGTGAGGCTCGTTTTAATGCATACGTAGTCGACTACGCATTTTTTATTGAAGGTTTGCTCGCATTGCATCGAGCAACCGGCAAGACGGAATGGCTATCGTATGCAGATACACTGACTCAAGCCCAAATGAAAAGATTTTGGGACGAGAAAAACGGTGGCTTTTTCTTTACGTCGAGTGACCACGAAATCTTGATTGCTCGAGCCAAGAATCCAATTGATAGTGTCCGCCCTTCCGGCAACAGTGTGACAGCAGCCAATTTGCTGTATCTCTATAAACAGTTGGATAAACCAGAGTATCTTAAAACTGCTCAGCGGGCTATTGATAGTGTTTCAGGTATATTGGATTCGTCACCAACAGCGGCTCCACGGATTGTCATCGTGCTTGGTGGAATTTTAGAACTGAATAGCAATCGTTAAGAGCGAATGGCTCGCACATTTACACTTGGGAGTGCGTTGCCGGGGGTTAATACTGTGGTGCATCGCTAGCGGGTTTGCGATTAGCTGCGGCAAACAAAAAATATAGCGGCAAGCTACAAAGCAAGAAGCCACCACTGAACAACACGACAGTAACGTCATCGCTGCCGACGAGGAATAAGAAGATGGTATTGGCGATCAGTGAAATCAAAGGGATGATTGGGTAGCCAGGGACTTTGTAAGGCCGTTGCATATTAGGATGTTTGCGGCGTAAGATGAAAATTGCACCGATTGTTAACACGATGAAGATGGTCGCGCTAAACACGGCAATGTTGGTCAGATAATCAAAAATCCCTTTGGCCTCTGAGCCAGCTGGTAAGCCGACCGTTACCGTGACACTACCGCGGTCCGTTTGGTCGGCAGCGTCGGTGACGATGTACTCAAACGTATCAACACCGTGGTAGTCGGTGTTTGGGGTATAAGTGATCGAGTCGATCTTGCCATCTTGGTTGCTATCGATAAGTTCGATCGTGCCGTGAGCAGTATCGCTCGCAGATTCAATCTCAACCGCAGTACCTTGTGTTTCGTGTGTGTCATTGGGCAGCACGGCGATCGTGACTGCTGTATTCACAAGTGTTGCCGCCGTATCATCCGTTGCTTGATTTGTGCGATAGACGACATAGCCAGACACAATTAGCAAGAGAATAACGGTAACTAACCCTTGCCCCATGACGGCGATGTGCGGTGTTTTGAAGCGGGGATGGATCTTGGCGAAGGCCGGAATAAACATTTCATCGCGGGCCATCGCAAATAACACACGTGGCGGAGTTAGCAGGCCAGTGTTCAAGGCACTAAAGACGCTTACTAAGATGACGCTGCTGAGTACGGCTTTGGCAAGTTGTCCTAAACTAGCGTTAACGGGTGTCAGGTAAATACTGATTGCTTCTTGTGGCACTAACCTTACAGGATCGTTCTCAATCTCGACCATTTGCTCAAGTGACAATGCGCCATGAAATGCGAT
>Ga0315334_10001224_pt1 | contig 15742 bp, 13 predicted proteins | sample M150034915metaG_FD_205555 | JGI IMG/M metagenome (GOLD analysis project Ga0315334, IMG submission 205555) | Ammonia-oxidizing marine archaeal communities from Monterey Bay, California, United States - M1 500m 34915 | ecosystem: Environmental > Aquatic > Marine > Intertidal zone | place: USA... | reverse complement strand
TTGTTTCTGTAATTAAAAATTTTAAATTTATTGGAATTTTTTGTAATATATGAAGTAACGTGCTCCCTTTCTGAACTCATTTTTGCATATTTAGTAGTTTTTTTTAGTGCTGAAAATGCAATTATTTCAGTGTCTAAACCATCTGGGAATGTAGGTGGTTCTCTATTTGTTACATAATCATAATTATTTTTTAAAAATATTTGCAACATTTTTTCAACTAATAAAGGATCAATTAATGGACAATCACTTGTTATTCTTAATATTGGATCTGCATCATACTGTATAGCACATTGGTAATGCCTATCTAAAACATCGTGTTCACTTCCTTGAAAAGCAAGTATTCCATTTTCTTTAGCTATTTTTAGAAAAATTCTATCTTCTTTTTTTTGTGTTGTAATTAAAATTATCTGTTCAACAGATTTGATTTTTTTTACTCTATTAATCATATGCCAAATAATGGGTTTTCCTTCAATTTTTTTTAGAGCTTTTTTTGGTAGACGTGTAGAACTACTCCTAACTTGAATCATTACAGTGATTTTTTTTTCAACCATTTTTTTATAAGCAGTTTACTTAGATAATAAATATTCTATTTTTACATTCATGAAAAATATATTATACAAATATCCATGATATAATTATTTAAATCAAGAATTTCTTAAATTTTTATTCTAATAAATTAAATTATATCATTCCAATGAATTGAATCATCTATTTTGATATTTTTGTTTAATTTCTTTCCAATAATTTGGTCTAGATATTTAGGTTCAATTCCTTCTGCAGGTCTTTTAATGGATAACATTTCTTTTGAAAGTGTTTGATTTTCTGATAAATTTTGGTTTGCAGTGATAGATGTTCTAATAAAATATCTTCCTTCTATTTCAGAGGGTTGAGGTATTTTTTTTCCACTGCCTTTAGTTTTTTCAATATTTCTGATTTGTGAGATTAATGTTTTTAATCCCAGTGGATCAATCGAAAAGAAATGATCAGGCCCGTCCATTTTTTTGTCTAAAGTAAAGTGTTTTTCAATAATATTTGCACCTAAGCTTACTGCAACTAGATCTACCAATGTAGATTCTCCATTATCAGAATAACCTATTGGAATATGAAATTTATCTCTCATAGTAGAAATTGCATCTAAATTTGCTTCATCTGGTTCTGTTGGATAATGAGCAATACAATGCAATAATGCAATTTTATCATTACCTTCATACAAACAATAGTTTACTGCCTCTTCAACTTCACTCATTATTGATAGACCAGTTGATATAATCATTGGCACATTCATTTTTGCAATATGTTCTATCAATGGTTTGTTAATTAGATCAGATGATGCAATTTTAAATGCAGGAACTCCTATTTGTTTTAAATAATCTGCACTTTCAATATCAAATGGAGCAGAAAAAAAAGTTATTCCAACTTGTTTTGCATAATCACTTAATTCTCCAAATTCTTCTTTTGCCAGTTCTGCTTGTTTAAATAAAGGAAAATATTTGTTGGATTTTTTAACAAAATTTTCTGTTGTAAAAGTTTGAAATTTTATTGCATTTGCACCAGAGTTATGTGCTTCTTCAATTAATTTTTTAGCTAATTTAATATCGCCATTATGATTTAAACCTCCTTCAGCAATAAAATAAGTAGGGTACGGAATTCCTATTTTTTCACCATTAATTTCAATTGTATTATTCATAATTGTCATGTAATATTGAATGTTTAAAAGATCTATTTTAAAACCTTGTCAGATTACCATGCAGTCCAACCACCATCAATAACAAGATTTGAACCTGTCATGTAGGATGATACATCAGATAATAGAAAGATCAAAGCACCAATGGAAAAAAATTAACTAGAAACATTGAATATCACTTGATTCTAAAATAAGAAAATGAAAATAATTCTTACTGGAGGTTTAGGTTTTATAGGCACTGCCTTGATTGAAAGAAAGTCCAAACATCAATTTATTGTATGTACAAAAAATGTAAAAAAAAATATGGAAAAATTCAAAAATGTTATTTTTGAAATAGTAAAAATTGAAAGTGAAAATTTTTCTGATGTGATTAAAAAACATAAACCTGATTTGGTTATTCATTTGGCATCTTATACAGGATTACAAAATTGTGAAGAAAATCCATCAAAAGCTTTCACTACAAACGTGTATGGAACACACAATATAATTAATTCCTGTCTAGTTAATAAAATTCGATTAATGTTTCTATCGTCAAAAGAGGTATATGGAATGACAACCAATGATGTAGAAGAAAATCATTTATTGAAACCAACCAATGTTTATGGAATAACAAAAAAACTAGCAGAAGAGATGATTGTTTTTGAAAATAAAAAATCAAATTTAGTTTTTACAATTTTAAGGGTTACCAATGTTTATGGTCCTGGAAGTACAAAAGGGGTAAACAAGATGATTCAATCAGCAATTAAAGATAAAAAACTTTTTTTAAATGGAGGGGATCAATCAGTAAATTTAATTTTTATTGATAAGTTGGTTGATGTAATTTTTAATATCATAAATGATGAAAGAACATTTAATCAAATTTTTAATGTTGGTTCATTTGAAAATATTTCAATTAAAGAATTTGCAAACATAATATCTAAAATAGAACAAAATAATATAAAAATTATTCAAAGAAGTCCATTAAAATATGAAAATAGAAATTTCAAACCCAATCTTAACAAATTAAATAAAATTATTGATTTATCAACAAAGATGGATCTGCATGAAGGAATAATAAAAACCAAAAAATGGTTTAAGGAATTGGATGAAAATAGAAATGAAATTTAAAAAATCAATTTTATTTAGAATTTCTGGTGGAAGTGCAAAAAATCAAGAGTTAGGGTTAGGACACATTTATCGAGCCTTGAATTTATCAATGAATTTAGTAGAATATCAAATTCATTTTTTAGTTCAGGATTATGGGGGATCTTTAGATGTTTTAAAAAAAATTGATAAAAAATACATTCATAAATTAAATGTCAATATCAGTTTAGATGAAGATGTTAAAACAACTTGTAAATTAATAAAGAAAGAAAAAATAGATTTGTTAATCATAGATAAATTTGACAGAGTAACAAAACCATATGCTATGGCAATGAAAAAAATTGTAAAAACAATAGTAATTTCAGATACAGATAAGATTGATTATAATACAGATTTAGTAGTAAATGGTTTTGTAGGTTTTGCAAATTCAATAAAAAAAAATAGATTTGGTACAAAATGTCTTTTAGGACCAAAATACCAAATTTTATCAAAAGAATACGAAAAAAATAATATTAAAGAAAAAAACCCTGAAACGATTTTAGTAGCATTCGGAGGATATGATAATCTAAAATTGGTTGAGTTATTTTGTAAACAAATGATCCGATATATTGGATTATTAAAAATTAAAATTATTTTAGGAGCTTCAACTAAAAAAACCAAAAAATTAATAAATCTTGAATCAAAATTTGATAATCTTTCAATAGTAAATACAACATTAAATTTTAAAAATGATATTAAAAATTCTAAGTTTGTATTTTGTGCAGGAGGAATATCTACATATGAGTTTGCAATTTTACATGTACCGTTTGCAATAATTTGTCAATACAAACATCAATTAAAAACAGCTCGTGTATGGAAAAAAAATAGAGTTGCCTTAAATTTTGGATTCAAAAGTAAAATTTTAGAAAAAAGGTTAGAAAATAAATTATTAAATTTATCAAGAAATTCATCAGAGGTTAATTTTAATACAAATTTTAAAATTGATGGTTTTGGTTCAAAAAGAGTTGGTTTAGAAATTAAAAAATTATTGCAATGAATTATGATAATTTTTAAAAATCTTCTTTTGATTTAGATAAACAAGTCAAAAAATTTAGTAGTTAAAGACATAGTTCAAATTTTTTTGCTATTAATTATTTTAACTAATAATTCACTAACACGTACACCTGATTTTCCATCAAATTTATAGAGGAATGTATCACGTGCAGAAATAAATGATTTATTAGTACTTTTCTTTGTAAGTTCAATGATCATATTATTTAGATGATGAATATCATCACATCTAATAACATTCCCAAATTTTAGACCTTCTTTGACAAAGGGAAACAATGGTAAATTAAAATTAAAATCTAATATAATCGTCTTTACCCCTACCAATGAAAGTTCGGAGTGAATTGTTGAAGACCCAAATGTTAGAATTAAATCAAATTCTTCTATTATGTCCCAAACATTCTCTTTTTGATAAATTATGAAATCATTTCTTAATTTGTGAAATAGATTTTGATACTTCGTTTTATTTTCAGATACGGGATGGAGCTTAAAGGAAAAGGAAAATTCTGATTTTTTTGATAATTCATTAATCAATTTAGTAATAAAAGATGAAAATTGGTTTGTGTTCCATATACCATGTTCTAGCAATGCATCAGTGACTATTAAGATTGAAATTTTATTATCAGTTGGTTTCTTAGGATTATAATTTTTTGAAATCTGGTATAATCTGTCCCAATATGGACTTCCAGTTACACATAGTTTCTCTTCTTTGACACCAATTTTTTTCAGAGGCTCTATCCATGATACATCTGGTAGTAAATGTAAATCAGGAAATTGATTTATTGGAAGATCCTTACTAACAAAAGCATGATTGAAATATGAAAAAAGATCTTGTAAGAAACTAGATCTTTTGTTAATTAATTCTTTAGTTCTTTTAAGAAATCTCATTTTAAATAAAATAAATCTTAATCTTCTTAAAAAAAACTTTTGCTCTTCAGAATCTGTTGGTACACCACTTGATAAAATATTTCTTGAATGAGAAACATGTTTTGATATAGATTCAGACTGATCAAATTCATATCCAAAATAGTAGAATGATACTAGAGGGATGTTTAATTTTTTACATGCTAAGCTGAATGCATATTGTATTGGTTCATATCTTGGACTAATCATAACACAATCAGGTTTTATTTGATTTAAACAATCGATGGCACTATCAAAATCATGAATGTCCAAAATTTGAGAATCAGGTGAATTAAAAGATTCGATTCTATCAGGTTGATATACAAACCAGAAAAAATCTAAATCTGTTATTTCCTTAAGAGATTTTATAAGCTCAGAGATGTATAGTGTTCTCACACTCTTATTATTTGGAGTCACTGATGATGGAACTAAAATTTTCATGTTCTATAATTTTCTCCCGTGTAGAAAATTTGCTAGAAATTCTGATGAATTTCCTTGATTAGTCAAATATTTATTAATAAATTCAGTTCCTTTCTGAACAAGATTCTCTCTAAAGATCTTATTAGTTAAAATTCTGTTCAGAACATCAGAAAACTCTTCTAAATTTTGAACGTAAGCTGTAGCACCATTTTTGATTATCATTTCATTTTCATAGTCTTTATGATCAAAAAGAAATGTAATTGTTGGTTTCTTTAAAATCATAGCTTCAATCAGAACAGTAGAGTATTGTGTTGAAATAACAACATCAGAATTAATTATATAATCAAAAATATTTCCCGTTTTGGATACTTGTAATGGTGGTTTTATTGTGTCTAATATTTTAGAAATTACATCTATGGGTGGTTTTGCAGGATGTAATTTGACTATTAATTTTTTGTCAGGAATGGTATTTGCTATTTGAAATATTTTATAAAGTTGGGTTTGATAATTTTCGTGAACTCTAGAATTTATTCCATGATAATCCTGACTTACTATTACATTAGTTGCTAAAAGTATTGAATTATTCTTTTGTTCATTAATTTTAGTTTTAAAAAATTTGTCATGACGTGGACTACCTGATAAAATTAAGTTATCATTACTAACGCCTAAGTCAATAAAACACTGCTTAGATTCATTTCCCCAAACTGCTTTTTTTAACCCCAAATTTGGAATTATGTAAGTAGCATAACCAATTTTTTTAAGATGTTGATTTTGAGCATAAATTCCATGTTGCATCAATATTCCTGGAACTTTATATTTTTGTGCTACAGCTAAAATAGCTCTTTCTTCTGCACCAGCATTATACATTGTTAAAATGTAATGAATTTTTGTATTTTCAAAAAATTCTATAGATGATAAAATTCTACTAACTGCCTCAGATAATCTTTGTCTGCAAATAAGCATAAAATTTTCTTTAATCGCATACCAAAAAGAAAATCCTCCTATTGAAAAGTACTCTTCAAAATCTTTATCATTCAAAAATAACCCATTTAATTTTTTAACTAAATTAGTCTTTTCTAGTTCAATTTTTTGTTGAAGTTTATCATTGATGTCAGATAATCGTAAAATTTTACAATTAAATTTCTTAACAATTCTTAAACTTTCCAAATTCCACACAGCTGGTCGTCTTTCATTTAAGAGAATTATTTTATCATCTAATGACGTAATTTGCTCAAGTAATTCATAATATTGGATTGGATTGAATTCTAACAATAAAATATGTTTTTTTTCAGCTAAATTATTTTTGTGTTTTAAATTAAAAATTAAATTTGTAGATTGTTCAATTAATTTTTTTATCTTTAGTGCAGAATTTCTTGATGTTTTTATATTGATTTTTTTTCCAGGTAAATTAATCGGAATTTCAACAGTATCAAAATAAAACTCTAAAGAATTTATTTTAGGAAACGTTTGTACTAGAACTTTATCTTTTAAATTTGTAGAATTAATAAAAGATGCTATGAAGTTACTCGCTGAAATATTATTAGGTTTTTCTTTATCAATAATTTTAATTAATCCAACCAAATTTTTCATTACTGGAAGAAGATATTGATGAAATTCATGTTCAAGTAACCATCCTAAATTGATATCTTTGTATTCCAAAAAATCTTGGAAATTCTTTTGTTTGTACCACTCTAAAGACATTTTTAGTGCTAATTTATCAATTTGATCTTCATCCTTTACATCAATATAATTTTCCACTTGTTCGTGATGAATTCCTAGTTCACTTAATACTAAATTAGATTCTACATCAAATGAAATAATTCTTGAATCTTCAAAATTAGAAGGATCAGATAATATAGAACGAATGTCTGACGAACTGTCTAAAAGCAGTAAAGATTTTGTCATTTTTTAAGTGCTATGATTTTTTGACCATTTTCTCCAATCATAGTCATCAAATATTGTATTATCCATTTCATTATCGTCAGGTCTCCATGCAATATCTGCTAAAACTAACACTTTTGCAATTGTTTCAGTTGGATTAATCAATGCAACTGCAGTTCCATTTGATACAGAAACTAAAACTGGTTTTACCGAATTTGTTTTTATCTCATGAAATTTTCCAGTATCATCCTTAATGATTAAAACAATACTTCCATAAATACAAGAAAAATAGGTAATTCTCTTTTTATGAATATGCGGTCCTTTAATTTCTCCTGGATTTATTGAGTTAACATAAATCATTTTAGGATGATTTTTGATGATATTGTCCCAATCTCTCCAAATCACCGTTAATTCACCATTAGTGTGGGAATCTGTGACTGCTCTAGTTTGATGTGTTTCTAAATCCCATACAGCAAAATTTTTGTTGCTCACTTGAAAAAAGCAATGATTTTAGCCAATAAAAGTTTGGATTAAAAGGTATGCAGTAAAGCATACAATATTTTATTAGGTTTAGAAAAATCGTGATTATATGAAATTACTTGTTACTGGTGGACTTGGATTTATTGGCAGTAATTTCATTATACACGTTTTAAAAAAATTTGATGATATTGAGGTAATTAATTTGGATGCAGAGCTTGATGGATCCAATCATGATAATTTAAAAGATTTTGATAATCTTGAGAGATACAAGTTTGTTAAAGGTAATATTACAAATAGAAATTTAGTCGATGAATTAATCTCTCAGTCAGATTGTATTGTAAATTTTGCGGCAGAGAGTCATGTTGATAGGAGTATTGCAGATCCAAATCCATTCTTAATTTCTAATTTTAGAGGTGTTTTTACTATTCTAGAAGTATTAAAAAACATAAAGAAAAAATTCATTCAAATTTCTACTGATGAAGTATTTGGTACAATAAAAGATGGACGTGCAACAGAATTCACACGTTTTAATCCATCTAGTCCTTACGCTGCTACAAAAGCGGCTGCAGAATTACTAATCAATTCATATGTTGTTACGTATGGAATTGATTCGATTATTACCAGGTGCACTAATAATTATGGCCCACGTCAATTTTTTGAAAAATTAATTCCAAAAACAATTTCATTATCTAGCGATGATAAAACTATCCCAATCTATGGTAATGGAAAAAGTATCAGAGATTGGATTCATGTTGAGGATCATTGTGAAGCAATAATGTCAGTTTTAAGAAATGGTGTATCAGGAGAAACATACAATATTTCTGCATCAAATGAAATTGATAATTTGAAAGTAGTAAAAAGTATATTAAAAATTCTTGGTAAATCAGAAGAATTACTACGATTTGGTCAATCTAGGCCTGGAGAAGATACAAGATATAGTTTAGATTCAACAAAAATTCGCAAGGAATTGAATTGGAAACCAAAAATGAATTTTGAAGAGGGTCTGGAAAAAACAATTGAATGGTATAAATCAAATAAATCATGGGCCAAAAACATATCAAAAGAAGTTTTTAGTGATACACCGTGGAAAAAACAGGATTAATTTAGAATTATGAAAGGAATAATTCTTCACGGTGGACATGGTACACGTCTTAGACCATTAACCCATACTGGACCAAAGCAACTTTTACCAATTGCAAATAAACCAATGTCAGAATATTGTCTAAATGCTATAAGAGATTGTGGAATTTCAGAAATTGCAATAATCATAGGTGGAATAGGTTCAAACAAAGTTATTGAATATTATGGTGACGGTTCAAAATTCAATGTGAAAATCACTTACATTAAACAAGAATCACCACAAGGAATTGCACATGCAATAAACTTGTGCAGGGAATTTATTGGAGATGACAAGTTCCTTGTATTCTTAGGTGATAATATCATTCAAAAATCAGTTAATAATATAGCAAAAAAATTTGAAGTGTCAGATAGTGATGCACTGATTTTATTATGCGAGGTAGAAAATCCTGAAAGATTTGGAATTGCAGATGTAAAAGGGAATAAAATTCTTAAAATAATGGAAAAACCAAAAAATCCCCCAACAAATTTTGCTGTTACAGGAATCTATTTTCTTACTCCAAAAATTTTTGACATATTCTCTAGATTAAAACCATCATGGAGAAATGAATTAGAAATAACTGATGCGTTACAGATACTGTTAGAAGAAAAAAATAAAATTGATTTTGAAATGATCACTGATTATTGGAAAGACACGGGAACGCCAGAGGATATAATTCATGCAAATAGTGTAATTTTAGAAAACATGACAGCATATTCCAAAGGAATCATTGAACAAAATGTACAAATTAGTGGAACTGTAATGATTGAAGAGAACTCTATTATAAAATCAAATTCTAAGATATGTGGACCTGTTATTATAGGTGAAAATTGTATCATCGAATCAAATACTATAATTGGTTCCAATACAAGCATAGGAAATAATGTAATTCTAAATGGATGTGAGATAAGTAATTCAATAATTATGAATGATTGCAAAATTAATGGTAAACTCCATATAAAAAATAGTATAATCTCATTTAACTCAAAAATTTCTAAAATTAGTCAAGATGATGATAATAATGTCTTCCTTTTGGGTGAGGGTACTAGAATAATTTTGTAAATAGTAATATAAAAAACGAAATTTATTGATTAGTTGATTATTTAGGAGAAATTATAATGAATGATATGAATGACACAATACCACTGATTAGTATTATTATTCTCAACTATAATGGTGGAAAGTTTATTGAAGAATGTATAAAATCAATAATGGATTCTAATTATTCGTCATATGAAATCATTCTTGTAGATAATAACTCTGATGATAATAGTCATAAAATATGTAAAGAAAAATTTCCTCAAATTATTCTCATTGAGAATAAATCAAATCTAGGTTATTGTGAAGGAAATAATATCGGGATAAGAAAAGCAAAAGGAGAATATTTAGTGATTCTTAATCCAGACACTTTGGTTGAAAAGGAATGGCTTGGTCATTTATTGAATGCATATAAAAAAAATGGAAGGGGACTATATCAACCAAAACTACTAGCTATAGACAACAGAAAAAGAATTAACACCATGGGAAATATGATTAATTTATTTGGATTTGGATATTCAAGTAAAAAAGGATCAGAAGATGATAATTCTAAAACAGATATTGAACAAATAGGATATGCCTCTGGTGCTTGCCTATTTATTTTAAAAAAAGATCTTTATGAAATTGGATTTTTTGATTCATTTCTTTTTGCATATCATGATGATCTGGATCTTGGATGGCGAGCAATGCAACAAAATATCAAATCGTTTCTAGTCCCAAAATCTATTGTTTATCATGCTGAAAGTTTTATCTTTAAATGGAGTAAAATGAAATTTTATTTGCTAGAAAGAAATAGATGGTATTGTCTGCTTACACATTATTCTAAAAAAACATATTATAAAATTTTACCAAGTCTGATCTTAATTGAATTTTTTATGTTTTTTTATTATTTATCAAAGGGAATGATAAAAGAAAAAATTGCAGGATATAGTGATCTCATAAAAAATCGAAATATTATTCATAGAAAATATTTAGAATTGGAAGAAAGGAAAATAATTCCAGATGTAGAAATAATCAAATATTTTCAAGATACTATTGAGACGCCAATACAAGTATCCGGCATATCTCAGTCAGCAATTTTTAATTCACTATTGAAAACACTTGCAAAATTATCTAGGATGATACTATAATTGTCTTAATTATCCATGACTTTGAAATATTCAAGAGTTTTTTTAATTCCGTCTTTGATAGCAGTTTTTGGTTCCCAACCAAGTGATCTTAATTTTGAATTATCTACCACAAAATTTCCCACATCGACTTTTTTGGTATATTCTGGTGATTCTGTATAAATAATTTGGGTATTAGTTAATTCATTTAGCAATTCACCAATTTCATAAAACCAAGTTTTTTGTCCAGATGAAACCCAATACAAATTTCCAGCTTTTCCAAATTCTAAGATGATGCTAAGAGCAGAAATTACATCGTCGATGAAAATTACATCGCGAAAAAATTTTCCGTCGTCATATATTGTAACACTCTTTCCAAGAAAAGATTGGTGTATCAAATAATTTAGTGCATTTTTTGTTGGAGTTTCAAATTGCTCTCTTGGACCAAAACAATTTGTGATTCTAAATGATATAGTATCTAATCCATATACATCGTGATAAATTTTGCAAATGTGTTCACTTGCTAATCTATTAGCTCCATAAATTGTTGTAGGGTTACATTTACTTTCTTCATTAACAGGTAATTCTTCAGGTTTTCCAACTACAATGAACGTACTACCAAGAATAAATCTGCATTTTAAATTTAATTTACGTATAATTTCAAGAATTTGTAACGTTGATTTTGTATTTATATCAATATCATGCACAGGATCTTCAAATGACTTTTTATGAGAAGTTTCACCAGCAAGGTGAAAAATTACATCGGGTTTGTGAAACTGTATAAACTTGGAAAGATCCGAGTAATTTGTTACATCTACATATTCTACTATAATATTAGAATGTGAAATAATATTATGTATTTTATTATCATTTCTAATAAAAATTATAATTTGATGATTTTGGCTTGCTAGGAAATTAGCCAAATTACTTCCAATAAAACCACTACCTCCAGTAATAATAATTTTCATCTGTATTCACTCATCAATCTTGATTGTAATAATCTAAAAATATTTGTCTCATTAGAAGCAAAAAACATGTTTAACATTTTTTAAAAGATTTATTCAAAGCGTCATAATATGATTGAACGTTACCAACGTCTAATTCAAACTCGGAACTATTTATTGGAATTGCAAGTACTTGATGTCCATCAGCAATTAATCCTTTAATAGCATCTGTAAGCTGGTATTCATTATTTTTTCCTTGTTTAATCTTATGTAGATATTTGAATATGATAGGTTTGAAGATATAGCATGGCAATAGACCATAAGCTGATTTTGGATTTTTTGGTTTTTCTTCAACATCTGTAACAGAAAATAAAGAAGAGTTAATTTTCATTAGTTCTGGTACACCATAATTTTTGGGATTAGTGATTTTTTTACATAATAAAATAGCAGTTGCAGAGGGATTATCATTATGCGTTTTAATTAATCTAGGAATTATGGAATTTGCTTTACTTAAAATTGAAACGTCTCCACCATGAACTAAAAAATCATCATTACCAATATAGGATTCTGATCGTTTTACAGCATCACCAAAACCTAATGGTTGATGCTGTTTGATCCAAACCAGATTGGATTTTTTAATTTTTTTATAGAATGATTGTAAAAAAATTTTTTGAGTGCTTAATAATTTATTGTTATGTAAAGAGTCTATACTGAAATGATTCTTAACTGCTCTTTTTGAATTGCCTACAATAAAACAATAATTTCTAATACCATTATTGTACAAATCTTCAAAAATAAATTGAAGCATAGGCATAATGATTTTCTCACCATTAGCTAATTTACCAAATATTGGAAGCATCTCTTTAGGTATTTCTTTTGTGAATGGAAGTAATCTAGTTCCTTTGCCAGCAGCAGTAATAACACATTTCATTGAAAAATCATTATTTCTATATTGATTTGGCTTTTAAATTTTGAGTATCAATTGTTTGATTAATTATCTCTTCAACTTTTTTTGCTGCATTCACACATGTAGGAATTTTTCCTGAGAACACTGAAATTATTTTATCGTTAATTTTTCTTACAACAGTTGGACGTTCATCTGTTTCGTCAATATTTGCTAATACTGTTTTTATACAAAATGATGAACCAACATGTTCTGCTTTACTTGCATCTGGCATGAATCTTGTTGCAGAGTCGATGAAAGATTGAAAATTTGTAAATGGTGGATTAATAATTATACCTCTATCTAATATATCTAAAAATTTTTTTTCTAATTCAGGTTTTTTTCCTATATTACTAGATAAAACTGTATGAACCACATCTCCAATAATGAAAAGATCTGTTTCACCTACAGGATCAATTGACATGAATGGACCATCCATTATCAATATACTTTTTTTATGAAAAGACTTGGGAAGTTTAACAAATATTTTTTCACAAATTTCAAATTGCGCTTTAAATTGATTTTCAGGAAACTTATTTAATAATTCATTCGAGTCTGCGTATGTACAAATAATAATTTTATCGTAGTTTTCAAAAATCTGTTCGTTAGCTTTTTGATTCAAATTTATTTTGACATTATTTTCTTTTAAATTCTGCCAACAGATTTCTTTTAATTTTTTATGATTAAATAGATTTTCGTTTACTTTAAGGCAAAGATCTATTTTACTTTCATTAACAATATCTAATTTAGAAATACGATATTCTAAATTATTTCTCTGGCAGAATTTTATATACTCATCAGCACTGGTTTGGCTATTTTCTTTAGCTATACAATAATAATTTTCAGTGTCAGTGATTATTGCATCTTTATACTCGTGAACAAAATCTTCTTGAGATTCTAGAAGTTCTTTAGCCGTAGTATCGCTCCTAGGATAATGATATCCTCTGTGAATTCTACACTGATTTATATCTGAACCAGCTTTAAGTATGTCATCATTTTTTTCGAATATTTCTACTGTATGTGATTTAGCTAATCTGATTGCTATAGTAACTCCGAAAATTCCTCCACCAATTATTCCTATTTTCATAGTTTGCTAAACCTGATTTTCAATTAATTGTAAAGCACTTATTGCGATCTTAGGATTTTTATAATTATATTTTGAATTTTTGATTGCTTTTAAAAATTCTATTGATTCATTTTCTAATGAACTAGCATGTTTGATTTTGATTTTTTGGTTTTTGATTTTTTTAAATTTAAACAATTCTTCGTCTTCCCAGATATACAAATTCTTTTTTGTTATAATATTAATTACTCTTCTTTTTGAAGTTGCCACTCTGTTAACATATATTGATACTTTTGATCTATTTTTAAATTCTAAATCTAGTGTAGTTATATCACATTTTGTAGTTATACCAATTTTTTCTGAAAAATTCACTTTCTTCGGTAATCCAAATAGTGTTATTGCAATTGTAAGGAAATGAGAAACTAAATCATGAAAAATATTTTCGTTAAATGAACCAAATTTTGACCATTCACACTTTAACTGTAATATCTTTTCTTTAGTTGATATGTTTTTTATTTTTTGAAATGCTGAGTGATATAAGAATTCATAACCTACAAAAATTACTAGATGTTTTTTCTTAGCAAGTTCTAATAGTTTTTTTCCGTCAAAAGAATTTTCTGAAATAGTTTTTTCAATAAACACATGTTTGCCAGCTAATAATGCCTGATAGGCTAATTTGAAATGTGTTTTAATTGGGGTAGCTATTATTACAGCGTCAATATTTTCATCCTGTAATATATCAGAATAATTTTTACTACTTTTAATTTTTGGATAATTTGTTTTTAACCATCGTCTGTTGTCGTGGTTACCCTTAGTTACAGAAATTGATATAGAACTAATTTTAGAAAATTCTTTCAGTAGATTTTTGCCCCATTGTCCAATACCAACAATTCCAACTCTAATCATAATTCATGCCTTTTTTACTTGTTTATTTGTTAATAGATTTATAGTTAAGAAATCTTTTTTTAAGTCTACTCAACAAAATTATTGAATTAGTATAAAAAACAGAAACTAGCATGAGTCTAAAATCAATTTTAATTGTAGTTGACAAATTTCCAACATCGTTTGGTCATTCCACAGTGGTAAATGAATTATCTTTAAAATTACAAGAAAATGGATTTAAAGTTAGTATCGGTGCTTTTACCTTCGCCGAAGAACCGCCCAAAAATATAGAAAAAATACTTTTGAATAAAACAAAAATGTTATTTTCAAAAAAGAACGATCTCAAATTTGATATTATTCATTTACATCAACCAAAAATGACATATTTCTTTCTTTTTAATAAAAATCGTACTCCAATTATTCTTCATTATCATGGATCCTCAAATTTTATTCAAAGATTAAATTTTAAAATTTCAATGCACTTATTTTCTAAAAAAATTTCAAAAATAATTCCCGTATCATATACAGCATTAAATCAAATTAAAACAATGAGTAAAAAACTTCCTCCTGTAAAGGTAGTTTTTAATGGTGTGGATTATAATTTTTTTAATGATAATAGATCCCAACAATTCAAAATTGGTACACCACAATTAATCTTCGTTGGTGGTTTACGTGAATATAAAAAAATTAATGAATTAATAGATGCAATGCCAAAACTATTATTAAAATATCCAAAGGCAAATTTACAGATTATTGGTGAAGGGTCAGAATATTCAAAATTAAATAAAATAATTAATGAAAAAAAATTGGAAAAATCTGTTGAATTAATTGGAAAACAAAATAGGCATCAGATCTCTTTACGATTATCTTCTGCAGATATTTATGTTTCTGCAAGTAGATTTGAAACATTTTCATTGTCGCCACTAGAGGCTATGGCATCTGGACTACCTGTAGTATTATCAGAACATCCAGCACATAAAGAATTGATAGAAAAATCTAATGCGGGTAAAATTTTTTCTTATGATAACACATCGGAATTGTGTATTAAAATTGAAGAGGTTTTTGAAAATAAAGAAGATTTTTCCATTAAAGCAAAAAACTTTTCAAGTAATAATGACTGGAAATATGTCACTAGACAAATAACTGAAATA
>Ga0315334_10001223_pt1 | contig 15751 bp, 13 predicted proteins | sample M150034915metaG_FD_205555 | JGI IMG/M metagenome (GOLD analysis project Ga0315334, IMG submission 205555) | Ammonia-oxidizing marine archaeal communities from Monterey Bay, California, United States - M1 500m 34915 | ecosystem: Environmental > Aquatic > Marine > Intertidal zone | place: USA... | reverse complement strand
CTAACGATTCGGCCTGGGCTTTCGCCGCCTCAATAAATTCTGTGGAGGCAATGAATCCTCCAGGAATTCCCCTGCTATCCAGGTCCATAATGTCATGCAAACTGCACGACGTGCACGAACCTCAGTCCGCTAGCGATTCAATGACAACATCACATTCCGCCGCGATCTGTTGATTAAGTTCAACCGGTGCAACTCTGGTGAATGTCGGTTTGATATAGCGTTTCGTTGTCAGGCCCTTCTGAACAAGAAGATCTTCGAGTCGGTCGATGAAGATGTTCCCCTTGGGCTTTGAAATATCCAACAACCCAACCGTCTTGCCTTCAAGATCTACTGGCCTCGGTAATGGCTGTCTGTTTTCAGGCGCCCGTTCCGAGGTTGGATCCATCAATATAGTCATAGTTTTTCCTCTCTTCTCTTACTTTATTTCACGGGTCACCGGTACGCTACCGATGGTGCCGCTGGCACCCCATCCAGCGATAATGGCAGAAAACATACCGGCGCTGCCACCAGCCCTGACGATATTGAGTCCACCTTCCCTAAATTTAGGCAATTGTTTGCCCCCAAGTTTTTCTGGAATTCCCTCAGCAATACCACCTGCACCCGCGACCAGCTCAGATCCATCGATCGTCAGAAGTTTGTTCAGGCAATTTTTTACATCCTGCTTGGTCCAACCAGCCAGACGGTAAACCCGCTCATGTTCCGGTGAAACGACCAGTATTACATCCGATGCCAGGATCATTTTAGGATGGCCCACGACTCTTAACGCCGCTGCGAAACTACGACTTAAAGATTCTGGGTCACGTGATTTCTGGTCAACTATCCCTTGCATGCCATCGGCAGCGAACAACGTGACCGTAGATGCTGTTTCAGAAAAACCCTTCTCGACAGCCAGTGATTCCCAGCAGGAGTTTGTCTCGTCTTCCGCAAAACAGTAAGTGTACTTCCCTGGGTTTCCGAACACCGATCGATCTACCCCCCCGGGTTTACCGCCACCAATGTTACGGATAACCAGTTGCAGGGCCCGCCCAATAGTGGCATTCGCCCTGTTGCCCTGTCCAAGCGCATTGCCCTTCGAGTTCATCCCAATAGCGCGGCTCAGCGGCCCGTTTACGATGACCAGGGGGCCTGAATAATAAGTCGTTGCCAACAGACCGTGCATGCAGAACTCATCCTGCAAAGCGGCCTCTACCGATGCAATCACAACCGGCAGGTATTCTGGCTTGCATCCGGCTAGCACCGCATTGATCGCGATCTTTTCAATTGTACATGGCACCAGATCCGGCGGAACAACACCAACAATTTCATCTGGCGACCTGTTCGTACCCGTCAGCATACGCATGATGCGTTCAGCTGTCGGGGGTACCACTGGCAAGCCATCGGACCAGCCCCTGTCGAAGCAGGCCTCCATATCATCTTCTTCCGTTGATATGGTCAGTTCGCGGGATTGCAGCTTATCCCTGTCAAAACGTGCAGCCAGTTTTTCTGGCATACCTGGGTCCACGCTCTTTGATCCACAACCTGGGCGGAAGTCCGGCAAATCAAATTCCAACGGTTTCCCGGTCAGCGCCTGCCATTCGCTCTTTTCCCAACCTATGACTCTTGCTAGCTCTTCACCCTCATCATTGAACTTGATGAGCGTTGGTACAGTTTCGATCCCACGACGCCATGAGTATTCGAGCTGCGTATCGTCGATCACAGAGACACCGGACGGAAACTGCACGTTATCCTGACTGTATATCGTTAGCTGGTCATCCTCTTTCAATTGTTTGATGACAGGCACTACTAACTGACAAGTTGCACAATCTTCCTTCACAATAACCGAATAACTCATGCGCCCTCCTTCAGGACCTTAAGCGTGCGTTCAACATCCCCAGGGACGTCGATTCCGGGCGGGATTTTATCGGGAGAAATGGCAATTTTTATTTTCTCACCATTGGACAAGGCGCGGAGCTGCTCTAACTTTTCCGCTTCTTCCAGTGGCGCAGGATCCCAGGTAACAAATCTTGCCAGCATCGCTGCAGTATAGGCATAGATACCCAGATGGCGATACCAGCTTATCCCATTCGGAATCGACCCGGATGGGAAGTGATCCCGGGACCAGGGAATGGGCGCGCGTGAAAAATACAGCGCAATGCCGTTAGCATCCGCGACAACCTTAACTACATTGGGATCAAACACTTCTTTTGGATCAATGATAAGTTCACAGAGGGTCGACATCTGAATGTTTGAGTCAATCATCCCTGCCACCTTATTAATCACAGAGGGAGGGATGAGCGGTTCATCACCCTGAACGTTTACAACAATGTCATCATCACCCAATCCGATGAGACTGGCCGCCTCGAAAATACGATCGGTGCCCGTTGGATGATCCGGGCTGGTCATAACAATCCGGCCACCAAAGCTCTCTACTTCGTCTACAATCCGCACATCATCAGTTGCTACGTAGACGGTATCAGCATCGCTACTGGATGCCTGTTCGTAGACTCTTCGGATCATGGACTTACCGTCCAGATCAATCAGCGGCTTTCCCGGGAACCTCGATGATTCATACCGGGCCGGGATGATGACGTTAAAACCAGCTATGACACTTCATCCGCTTCTAATTGGCGGGCTTCTGACTCCAACATAATTGGAATGTCGTCCTGTATCGGAAACGCAAGCTTCTCTGCGTGACAGACAAGCTCTTCATTTGCCTCTTCATAGGTCAAATTCCCCTTGCAAATCGGGCAAACGAGAATCGCTAATAGTTTTTTATCTACAGGCATATCAGCCTCCGGTAGTACGTTTTATTTTTTCAATCCCTGCCTTATTCAGCAGGGCATCAATTTTCGCTAAATCAAAGCAGGCTTCGACTTCCAGGTACCAGTATAGGCCCTCTGGCAATCCGGGCAGGTCGAATTTCACCGCGTCCTTTTCTGTCATGACGACAGGGATATTGTCGTCGAAGTTAACATCTTCAATTGTAAACGCATGATGGTCAGGAAACTCGTGAGGTATGACCACCATTCCAAGTGAATTAAGCGTATCGAAAAAGCGCTCCGGATGACTGATTCCAACCACAGCATGAACAGTTTTACCGCCAAGTGAATCAGCAGGTTTCCCGTCACCGGTTGTCATATTTACAAGTCTGACCGGTTTCAATTGCATCATCGAGGAGTTTGCAGCATTACCCAATCGCGGTACGCTGTGTTTACCGTTAATGACAACAAGGTCAACTTCTTCCAAACGCGACGCTGGTTCCCTAAGAGGTCCAGCGGGGAGACAGAGCCCATTGCCGAGGCCTCGCGCACCATCGATCACCACGATCTCTATGGATCTTCCCAGCGCATAGTGTTGCAAGCCATCATCACTCACAACAACGTCGCACTCATGATGACTAATAAGTTCTTTTACAGCACGAACCCTGTCCGGATCTACCACAACGGGTACGCCAGTGCGCTTGTAGATCATCAGGGGCTCATCACCGACTTCAGCACCCGAAGAGGTCACAGTCACTTCGACCGGGTAATGGTTAGAATGAGCGCCGTAGCCCCGACTCACCACGCCAGGCCTCAGACCCAGCTCTATGAGATATTGTACGATGCCAATAACCAAAGGCGATTTACCGGTTCCTCCCACCGAAATATTTCCGACTATGATGACCGGCACAGGCGATTTCCAAACCGATCGTTTTGTCAGCCAGCTTCTACGAAGCGAGGCGAGCAGCCTATAGAGATAAGATAACGGTGCAAACGCTTTTACCCACAAAGTATCGTTGTACCAGGCATCAACCAGAAAACTGGAACCAGCACCCCGTATATTGTATTTTCTTGTTTCAATTTGAGCGCCAACCGCTATTGGTTTGGGCGTTGAAGGCGTGCTTTCGGCGATCTCATCCTTGGCGTGTAACTGGCAATAAAACCCACCTTTCGCCAACAGTTCCTCATGGCTGCCCTCTTCTACTATCTGACCTTCTTCGATAACAAATATTCGATCGGCTTTTTCAATCGTTGATAGCCGGTGCGCAATGATGAAAGTTGTCCTGCCCTGAACAACGGCTTCGAGCGCCGACTGTATATAGCGCTCAGACTCCATATCAAGTGATGAGGTTGCCTCATCAAGAATCAGGATCGGCGCATCCTTCAGAAACGCTCTTGCGATAGCAAGTCGCTGACGCTGACCACCGGATAAAAGAACCCCATCGTCACCGACGATGGTATCAAGCCCGGAATCCAGCGCTTCTATAAACTGCCAGGCATAGGCTTTCTCCGCGGCACCCTTTACTGCATCTCTGCTGGCGCCCTGGAGCGTGCCATAGCCGATGTTTCGCATCACCGTATCGTTGAACAAGGTAACCTGCTGACTCACGATCGCGATGTGCTCCCTGAGGTTATCCAGTGTGAACGAATCGATTGGGTGACCATCAATAAGAATCTCTCCGCTGTTCGGAGCATAGAAGCGCGGTATCAGGCTCATCAGGGTACTTTTGCCACTGCCTGATCGACCAACCAGGGCGACAGTCTCACCGGGGTTTACAGTGAAGCTGATGCCCTTCAATACGGACTTCGAGTTGCTCTGGTATCCGAATTCAACATTCCTGAACTCGACTTTCCCGGCAACCCTGTCGATCTCAAGCTTACCGACGTCTTCTTCTACTTGTTCATCAAACAGTTCAAAGATATTTTCGGCTGCTGCCAATCCTTTCTGTACGGTAGCTACCACCTCTGACAATTGGCGTATCGGCTTGGCCAACAGGCCTCCGGTGGTGATGAACGCAATGACTCCACCCGTAGACATGTTCGCGAGAAAAACAGGGTCCAGTACCAGCCATACAAGCCCCGCCAGAGCAAAGGAAACCATGATCTGAATCGCAGGGGTCGCCAGAGATGATGTCACGACCATTTTCATCGACTGCCGGCGATTGTCCTGACTCACTTTGTTAAAACGTTCGCTTTCATAGTCACTACCACCAAAAGTCCTGACTTCACGGTAGCCCTGGACAGCTTCAGAGGCGACATGGGTAACATCCCCCATCGAATTCTGAATACGTTCGCTGATCCGCCTGAATCGCTTACCTGCCACGCCAACAAGCAGCGCGATAACTGGCGCTACCGCAAGGAATACCAGGGTGAGCTTCCAACTCAGGAATAGCAGGTACCCCATGTATCCGAGGACTGTGAATCCTTCCCGAATGATGACTCTCACGGCATCGGTCGCTGCGCCCGTCACCTGAGTGACATGGAAAGTTACCTTGGCAACCAAATGTCCCATCGCGTGCCGGTCATAAAAGGCACTGGGTAGGGTAAGCAGACGATCAAACAACTCCCGCCTCAGGTTGTGAACGAGGTTGTTGGACACGTAAGCGATAAAGTAGTTGCCAACGAATGCGCCGATCCCGCGGGTCGTCGCTATCAACACCAGCAGAACAGGTATCAGGGTCCGATTAAGATCATCCTCCTCGCCCAGGATCGCAGATAAATATTCCTTAACCTCGGCCGCAATTGGAACGGCACCGGATTGAAGCGAATCAACGATGTAGCTGACCAGCCAAACAAAAGAAACATTCGACAGCGAATAGATCAGGAAACCGACAATACTGATCACGAACGCACCCCAGTAGGGCAGCACGTAGGTTAATAGTCTGCGATAGATCTCCAGGTCAGATTTGTGTTCGTCACGAGCCATTATTAGTCCGCGGGGTTAGTCAATGTGGTCGTGATACTCAAACGCGAGAACCCGAGTTGACCCGCAACATCCAGTGCCGTCACGACAGACTGGTGTGGGGTAGCTGAATCAGCAGTAATCACCATTGGAATCGCAGTGTCACCTTCACTGACCTTGCCTATGGCTGCCCGAAGAGTGCTTTGCTCTCGGTTGATCAATGCAACACCATTTATCGCAAAATCACCTTCTCGCGTGATTAAAATTTCAATCTGCAGGTCTGCTACACGATTCGACTGCGAACTGGATTCTGGCAGATCAATCGAAAGGTGGGTTTCTTTTGTGAATGTCGTCGATACCATAAAAAAAATCAGTAGTAGAAACACCACATCAATCAGCGGTGTCAGGTTTACCTCTACCTCCTGGCGAGCACGCCTGGAGAACTTCACCTATTGACTGCCTGAGCCATTGCCGGACGTTTTACATCTGCGTCGTCCGTTCGGTCGGCGTTAAGTACTTCAACGAGCTTGAGCGCCTCCTGCTCCATATAGATAACCAACTCATCAACTTTACGTTGAAAATAACGGTGGAAAAACAGACTTGGGATCGCCACCGTTAAACCAGCTGCGGTGGTGATGAGCGCCTCTGATATACCTCCAGCCAGCACCGCCGCGTTGCCGGTGCCTTCCAGCTGAATAGCCGTAAATACTTTAATCATACCGATAACAGTACCCAACAATCCAAGTAGTGGAGTGATCGCAGCCACGGTACCGAGGGTGTTGAGATATCGCTCTAGTTCATGGACCACGTGATTGGCGACTTCTTCAATAGACTCCTTCATCACGTCTCTGCCTCGACGATGAGATGTGATGCCAGCGGCAAGTAACTGCCCGAGCGGTGAACCGCTCTTCACTTCGCGCAATCTGCTGCTGTCCATCTCATTGTTCCTGATCCAGGTCCAGACCTGGGTAAGAAGGTCTCGCGGTGCGACCTGCTCTGCACGCAGCGTCCAAAACCTTTCCACAGAGATACCCGCGGCAACGACGGAGCATAGAAGAATGGGGATCATTAACCACCCACCGGCCTGAACCAATTCAAACAAGGCTATTCTCCGAGGCGAGTCAAATTTGGGTTACTGTATCATAAAAGGCTGGATTGAACGGCATCAAGTGTTGGAAATACTCAATAAAATCAAGGCACTCCGTCCTTCAGGTTCAAGAACTGGCACTCGAAAACAGCTACCAGGCTACAATACCCTGGGCCTTCAGGCGGCCGACTTCGCCGTCACTTAGCGAGAGCTCTTGCTTAAGGATTTCTTCGGTGTGCTGCCCCAGCGTCGGCGCAGGAAGCGTTTTGAGGTTGTCGTCTACAAACCGGATCGGTGAGCCTGAGGCGAGATACTCTCCAATATCCGGCTGGGTAACCGTTCCCATCATCGGATTATCCGGCGAACAGTCATCATCATCTTCAACCATTTCCCTGAAGCTTCTGTAAGGTCCGTAGCAAACCGCATGTTCATCGAACAAAGGGCAAATCTCTGAATAGGCTTTGGAAGCGAACCATGGCTCGACCAATTCGGCGATCTTATGGCGAGCCTTAAATCGCTCACCTTCACCTGACAGACGGTAGCCCAAATCACTCTCCAGCGATGATATCTGACCCGCAATCCCCATTGATTCAACAATGCCCTTCCACTGGCGCGGCGTTAAGCCAACAATCATGACCCGAACGCCATCTTTTGACTCAAAGTCCCGACCAAAAGCACCATAGAGGTAATTACCTGCTTTCTGGCGGTCTTCGTTGTTAATCGTCACTTCTGAGATATTACCGAGGTTACTTGCTGTCGCGACTGCGACGTCTTTCAGGGCAATTTTCACCAATTGCCCCTCACCATAGATACGCCTGTAACGGTCAGCTGCCAGCAATGCCACCGCCGACATCTGTCCCGTAATGTTGTCCCAGGCAGGCAACAGGTAGTTAGTGGGGTCCTCATTTGATGGATCACCTGTTGCACTGGCGAACCCAACCGCGCAGTTCACTGTGTAGTCGAGAGCTGAACCACCTTTCCGGTCCCCCATGATGTTGACGTAGATGAGATTCTCGCGAACTTGCTTGAGCTTTTCATAAGCCAGCCAGCCACGTTCAGGAAAATTCGTCAGAAATATCCCATCCTCCTGACTGTCACCGCGGAGCAACTCCAAAACCAATTCACGACCTTCTGCGTGTCCAATATCGACCTGGAATGACCGTTTGCCTTTGTTCATGCCGGCCCAGAACAGACTCATACCGTTATCCGTAATCGGCCACCGCCGGTAATCGAGTCCACCACCAATCGGGTCAAATCGAATGACATCTGCGCCAAGTTGCGCCAGAGTCATCCCACCCAGCGGCGCTGCGACAAAGGCAGAACCTTCCACGACTTTCATTCCACTGAGTACACCTTTAGACACCTTTACCTCCGACCAATACCGCTAATTGCCAATCAAGCACTTTGATATCACTTCCAGGTTCCGGGGCTTCTGATCCCCTTTCCGCATACACCTCGATACCCAGGTCCAGAATTTTTCCCTTACCTGCTGAAGTTTCTCCCTTGACGGTGATTACGCTGCTCAAAATATCCTGCTCAAACACGGGCGCAACATGATTACATTTGTACCAGCAAAGCACCGTCGCAAGCGAGGGGAGTACCCTAGAAAGCTGGGCAGCTGCGAGCGAAATGGTGTGCCCACCGTAGACCAGTCGCCTCTTATAGACACCGCGACCTGCATCGGTATGCGTCATTGCCAGGTTTAATGTCATACGTACTATTTCTGGCGCGGAAGTTACAGTGTCCCTGGCTTCAACCTTAATGACGTTTCCCGGGCTGAATTCATCTGTGACGGCTGGTAGCAAATCCACATTCCAGTCAGGAACGGCAATCAACAGATCTTCACGATCGATATTTTCGGGCATTACCGATAAATCATCATTGTGACCGGTATCAGCATTCTCTTCTCTGCAGGGCACCATGGGACATCGCCAGAATAGCAGGACAGTTTCACCATCCTGATTCACGACGTGCATTTCCAGGCCAACCATTCCCGAGGAAGGCCGTCCCGGTTTTATCTCATTCTGCCGAAGCGCCACGACCTTGGTTGTCGTCGTCAGGGTATCCCCGATATAAACGGGCCGATGGAATCGCAATCCCCGATAAAACAGGTTACCTAACACGCGTTGTGTCGGAATCGTGCTCTGGCCGATCGCAATGTTGCACACCAGAGCAGGGTTAACCAACGCCCTCTCCTGACCGGTCACCTGCCGGGATAAAACAAGATCAAGCGGAAGTCGGGAGCGATCCCCAAAAACCATTTGGTGAATCGCAGCGTAGCCATCGGTCACCGTAACGGAAGGAACGGCACTCAGGTCATCCCCTACAGAGAAATCCTCGAACCAGGGTACTTCTACACTCAATGTGAAAATCCTCTTGCAGTAATCGGCCATATCTCATGGACCAGACCATCGCGATAAGGGAAATAAAAATCATGCAGGTTTACCGTGGGGTCACAGTGCGGAGTAAGCATTGGAAGTTTGTTCCCCAGGCGAATTTCAAGCGATGGATTGTTCAACTGAACGATGCCGTGTTCATCTCCACCCCAATGAAAGGTGACGCCTTCGACGTCCCGAAACTCTGGCGCCATCTTGTCCGAAGCGAATGACTTAAAACCTCCGTCTACGGTGATAAGCCGACTCTGCGGTTGACTGATTGCGGTAACAAGAACGTACAGCGAAACACCAAAATCCAGAAACCGCGCTGAGTCAACCCCGCCAATATCCCGATACTCAATGTCCATAAATGCATAGGAACCAGCCTGGAGTTCATTGATCAGCCCAAGGTCAGGTTCCATATTGTAAGTGCCGGTTCCTCCTCCGGACACAACAGGTACCACTATTCCAGCCTGGTCAAGCAATGCAAGGGTCTCAATGCCCTTATTCATTATGTGAGCATATTTTTGTTGGCGCTTAGAGAACCCTTCAATATGCATGCAGTTGCCGGCGTACATTTGGAGCCCCGAAAAATTCAGCGATTTCGATTCGCCGATGTGGCGAACAAGTTGCAGGGCTTTATCTCCTGTTTCGATTCCGGTGCGCCCCATTCCCGGGTCCAGGTCCACAAAGACGTCGACAACAAGACCCTCCAAACCGGCAACCTTTGCCAACAGGTTTGCTGAGTCGACGCTATCCACTACAATTTTTAATCCGGGATGATTCCTTCGCGCTTCAACGAACCGATTCACTTTATCCAGCGTTGCTATGGGTGAAGTGACCAGAACATCCTCGATACCTGCAGCGCACATAACCTCCGCTTCGCTAATCTTTGCCGCACAGACCCCACTTGCGCCGCCTTCAATCTGCTTGCGCGCGATGATCGGACACTTGTGCATTTTGGTGTGCGCCCTGAGTGCAATTTCCTGCTGTCCAAGGTAAGACTGCATCCTGGCAAGATTAGCCTCGAACACATCCAGGTCGATAATCAGCGCTGGCGTCTGGAGTTCTTCCAACGGGATCGGATCATCAAGTATTATGGGTTCCACTGGGCGAGCTTCACGAACCTGTTGATAGAACCCTGATAACGTTGTCATTTTCGTAGCTACTCCAATTTTTGAGAACACTAGTCACAATCCTGAGTGGCGCAATCGAAATCTTTTTCTATCTGCAGCGTGACGTGCTGAATCCTGAACTCATCGTTGAGCGCCTTACCTATATCCCCGTAACCTGACTCAGCATCCCACAAGGTATTCTCTGGCATCACTAGATGAGCCGTCAGGCAGCTTTCATTAGTACTAAGCGCCCAGATGTGAAGATCATGGACCTCGCTGACGCCGTCGATTTCCAACAGGTAATTATGCACGGCCTCGCGATCGATATGTCGGGGCACCGCATCAAGAATCATGTTCACGCTGTCCATCAGTAATCCCCAGGTCCCCCAGATGATAACCACAACAATGAGCAGACCCACTGCGCCATCCAGCCATAGCCATCCGGTGAAATACATGGCCGCCGCGGCGACTACGACCCCTACTGATATCAGTGCGTCATAAGCAAGATGGAGGTACGCGCCTTTCATGTTCAGGTCGTCCTTACTTGATGCCCTGAATAACATGGCACAACCTGCGTTCACCGCAATGCCGATTCCTGCGACAATGATGATGAGAATTTCCGAGACTTCCGTCGGATTTAGTATCTTGTCTATTGACTCAAACGCTATAAAAGCGGCGGCGAAGATCAGTACCAGGGCATTTGTTATTGCCGCGAGAATAGTAGTGCGCCGATAGCCATAACTGTAAAGGCTACTGGTGCTCCGTGTGGCAAGGTAGGCAGCACCCCAGGCGAGCAACAGGCCCAGGACATCAGAAAGATTATGCCCGGCGTCCGCCAGCAGGCTTGCTGAATCAGTGACAAAGGCATAAAAGGCTTCGATCACCGTGAATCCCAAATTTGCGACAACAGCAATCACGAAACTGGTACTGATATTTCGAAACCCAACGTTGGGATCATCTCCATGATGATGATGGCTATGCGTATGACTAGACATCAGATGCCTCAACAAGTGCGATGTGAGCGTACAAAGAAGACCCTATCATTGGTAATTACAGCCCTCCGCTGAAAACCCTATGGCGGGTAAAGTCGTGCGGCGACAGTTTCTGCTATGGCGATGGACGAAGTCAAACCCGGCGACTCTATACCAAATAGATTTACCAGCCCTGAGACCTGGTGGACATCTTCCGACTGGATTACAAAATCACAAAAAGGATCTCCTGGACCTTGTAACTTTGGCCTGATACCGGCATAACCCGCAACCAGACGTCCTTGGTCCAGTGTAGGAAAGTATTTCCTGATAGCACGGATACCTTGATCCAACCGGTCGTCGGACACAGCGTAGTCTTCAGTTTCCACATACTCTACATCGGGTCCGAATTTAACCTGGCCACCAAGGTCAATCGTTGCATGCACACCCAGTCCGGCACCGCCGTGTTCTGGTACGGGGTAAATCAAATGTGAAAAAGGAGACCGGCCCTGATACGTGAAGTAATTCCCCTTACAAAGAAAAAGCGGCGGTACAAACGCTTGCGACAAACCTTCAATAGATGTCGCGAGTTGCTGTGCCCCTATTCCTGCAGCATTGACCAGTCGTTCACACTGGAACTCATAGAGCTCGTTCTCAATGTCACACCTCACGGTGAACCCTAACGTTCCATATTTGACCGCGCTTACAGAGGACCTTGTTGCGAGTGTACCCCCACAAGACTCAAGATCAGCAAGTAACGAGGTCATCAATTCAGGCGCACTAATAATCCCCGTCGACGGAGAGAACAGCGCCATACTCGCGTTTAACGCAGGTTCCATCTCTTGAAGTCGATGACGGGAAACTTCAACCAGGTCATCAACACCATTGTCTGCGGCTTGTCGCTTGATCTTCTGCAACTGCTGCTCTTCAGCTTCAGTGGTGGCGACGATAAGTTTACCCATTCGATCATGACCAATGCCCCTGGACGCGCAATACTCATAGAGCAACGACTTACCACGGACACAAAGCTCAGCTTTCAACGAGCCTGCCGGGTAATAAATACCTGCGTGTATGACTTCGCTATTCCTGCTGCTAACGCCTTCGCCGAATCGAGGCCCCTGCTCCAGCACCAGAACATCTTTTCCGCATATCGCCAACTCCCGGGCAATCGCCAGGCCAATGACGCCCGCCCCCACTATGCAGACGTCTACCATCTCTGAGTTATTCACGAAAACTCACGTGGATCTACCATCACCTTTTTTATACGCGTGTAAGCTATCTTGATTAACCAGGAAATAACCTGCTTTCACTACTGAATTCTACAGCCCCAACAACGATTCCCTAATCCATCCAGGAACCCTGTGAAAGCACCAACAGGCAATGTGGATTTCGAAACAACCGCATTAGATTATCTCATGCGCCGGGCAGTCTTCCCAGACTGTCCGTTTATTCGCCTGAAAAAGACCCTGGTGGGAACAAAGAATGTAAATGTAGCTGACCTGCGTAATAGTCAACCTGGGTATAGGAACGGGCACCAGGGGCCGGGATGCTTTAAGTAACGTGCCTGCTGGATAACACACGATGAATTGATTCAGAGTGGGGTCGGTGCAACTGGAGTAGCCTAGTTACCTGAGTTACCTGAGTTACCTGATGTAGCTATTGACCGTATTACCGGCCCCGATACTGGCAGTCAATCCTGGTTTTTAACTTGGTTCTTCAGCTTGGTTCTTCAGTTTGGTGCTATTGCCAGGGTTTCTAAGGAGCAGCTCAATAAACCCGCCCCAAATACAGAAACAGACCGTTTAGAACCCCAATCGAAATTGCGGTTTTGTACCAGCAGCCTGTTTCCGCGGTACAGACTCCCTGGGAGACGGGTCGCTCGCAAGCATCATTTTCAAGTGGTGACAAACTTCCTGGCCAGTTCTTCGCTTCTGGCGCGACCTGCGCATTTTTCTGGCAGCTTCCATCGCGAGGACCGAATGACACTTTGCATGAACAGCGTCTTTGGGTGCTGCAGCATCTACTGGCAACTTCAACTCAACCAGAGTCAATCGGGCACTGTCGTCGGCGCCCAGCAAACCTGCATCGTACCTCTCGGATGCGCAGCCTTCTGGAGTCGTTTCTGCCAATGTGCTTTTTAACAAAGCAATTTTTGTTTTTGCTTTTGCTTTTGTTATTCGTGATTTCATGCGAGTCACCTTTCTCAATCCGTATCAGAGCTTGACCAAACTACTGGATAAACACACAGTACATTTTAACTGTGTATATGTACAGTACTTTTTAGGTTTTAGCGAAAACTATACTCATATTGGCAGTACTGGCCTGAATCCGGTCTCCAGCCACGTAATCTCCGGACAAAATAGCTTCTGCCAACGGATTTTCGACGTATTGCTGAATTGCGCGCTTTAGCGGCCTGGCGCCATACACAGGGTCATAGCCCACCTCAACGAGAAACGCCAGCGAGTCGTCATCGAACTGCACACAAATCCGGGCTTCATTAACCCTTCGCTGAAGAATTTCCAACTGGATACGCGCAATACCTTTGATTTGCTCCTTCCCAAGGGGGTGGAACACAACCGCGTCATCGACACGGTTAATAAATTCAGGTCGAAAAGCTGTCGTTACAGCATTCATCACAGCAGATTTCATCTCGTCATAGCCGCTACCCGACATTGTCTGGATCAGGTCTGATCCCAGGTTTGACGTCATCACCAGCACGGTGTTCTTAAAATCAACCGTTCTTCCATGGCCATCGGTCAATCTACCGTCGTCCAGTACCTGTAACAAAATGTTGAAGACATCAGGATGAGCCTTTTCGATTTCGTCCAGCAGAATGACTGAATACGGTTTGCGCCTGACACTTTCCGTCAGGAAGCCTCCTTCCTCGTAACCGACATAGCCCGGGGGTGCACCAATCAGTCTCGCAACAGAATGCTTCTCCATAAACTCAGACATATCGATGCGAACCAACGCATCTTCTGTATCAAACAGAAACCTTGCCAGCGTTTTACAGAGTTCGGTTTTTCCGACACCGGTTGGACCCAGGAACAGGAATGATCCATTAGGTCTGCCAGGATCTGACAGGCCCGCACGAGAGCGACGGATAGCATTGGACACAGCGGTGACTGCTTCATCCTGACCAATCACCTGTTTGTGAAGTTCCTCCTCAAGGGCGAGTAGTTTGGCGCGCTCCCCTTCCATCATTTTGGAAACAGGTATACCTGTCCATTTTGAGACGACTTCTGCAATTTCCTCTTCGGTCACCCGATTTCGGAGCAAGGTCATAGGTGAACTGTCTGCAAAGTGGACTATATCAAGTTGTTTCTCCAGGTCTGGGATGGCGCCATATTGAAGCTCAGACATTTTGGTCAGGTCTCCGGCGCGCCGCGCTGATTCAAAATCCAGTTTTGCCTGCTCAAGATCCTCCTTAATCTGCTGCGCTCCATGAAGCGCAGCTTTTTCTGCACTCCAGACGCTGTCGAGATCCGCATATTCTTTTTCCAGTTCCTCAATGTCCGAATCAAGCTTTTCAAGTCGCTGCCTGGACCCTTCGTCTTCCTCGTTCTTGAGCGCTTCACGTTCAATCTTGAACTGGATCAGTCTTCTTTCCAGACGATCCATCTCCTGTGGTTTGGAATCCATTTCCATGCGGATCAGACTTGCCGCCTCATCGACCAGGTCAATCGCTTTATCGGGAAGTTGCCGGTCGGTAATATATCGGTAGGAAAGCTGGGCCGCAGCGATGATTGCTGGGTCTGTAATATCTACGCCGTGATGAACTTCATACCGTTCTTTTAGACCTCTAAGAATGGCGATTGCATCATCAACATTTGGCTCATCAACCTGCACTTTCTGGAATCTGCGTTCCAGCGCTGCATCTTTTTCAATGTACTTACGATATTCATCCAGCGTGGTAGCGCCAACACAATGGAGCTCACCCCTGGCGAGCGCTGGCTTCAGCATATTCCCAGCATCTATCGCACCTTCTGCCTTACCGGCGCCAATCATTGTGTGCAGTTCATCCACAAACAAGATGACCTGGCCTTCTGCCTTTGACAGTTCATTCAAAACAGCCTTCAAGCGCTCCTCAAATTCACCACGAAATTTTGCACCGGCGATGAGCGTACCCATATCGAGCGCCAAAATTCTCTTATTGCGCAATCCTTCAGGTACTTCGCCATTGATAATTCGCTGCGCCAGTCCTTCGACAATAGCGGTCTTACCAACACCCGGCTCGCCAATCAGGACCGGATTGTTTTTAGTTCGTCGCTGTAGTACCTGAATCGTTCGCCTGATCTCATCATCCCGTCCGATTACAGGGTCAAGTTTGCCCTGCTCCGCTAGCCTGGTCAGGTTGACCGTGTATTTATCAAGTGCCTGCCGGGTGTCCTCTGCATTCGGGTCATCAACGGCAGTACCACCACGCATCTGGTCAATCACACGCCTCAGAGATTCTTTGTGAATCTGTAATGTGAAGAAAAGCTCCCCAACCTCGCTTTGGTCATCGGCGGCAGCCAAAAAAACCATTTCACTGGTAATAAACTGATCACCACTGTGCTGGGCATT
>Ga0315334_10001222_pt1 | contig 15757 bp, 18 predicted proteins | sample M150034915metaG_FD_205555 | JGI IMG/M metagenome (GOLD analysis project Ga0315334, IMG submission 205555) | Ammonia-oxidizing marine archaeal communities from Monterey Bay, California, United States - M1 500m 34915 | ecosystem: Environmental > Aquatic > Marine > Intertidal zone | place: USA... | reverse complement strand
AGGTCTTTTTTTAATTTTTGAAACTATTTCATTTACCAATTCTAAATCTTCTATTCTATCTACAGCCCAACCAATCTTTGAAAGATCTTTTGAGTACTCCATACTTAACAAGTTAAATTCATTTTGATGTGTATGTATGTATCTTGTAACATGTTCCAGTTCTGAAGGCAGTTTAGCTTTTTTCCATACAGATTCTAATGTTTTAGAAGACAACACTTCAACTTCTGTACCAGATGGATATGAGAGTGTAAGAAAATTTGAAACATAGTCATAACACTCCAAATCAAATTTTCCAACAATATCATCAACAATTTCTGGATCAATTAGTGGCTTATCAGACGGAATTCGTAAAATTATTGAGAAATTGAATTTTTTTGCGCATTGATAATATCGATCCAGCACATTTTCTGATTCACCACGAAAATATTCAACATTGTTTGCTTTACAAAAATTTACAATTTCATCGTCTTCTTTCATATTAGTTGTTGCGACAACAATTTTTTCAATATACTTTGAATGTTTTAGTTGATCAAGTTGGAATTTTAGCATGGGAACTTCCCCGTTAATTTTTTTCAACACTTTTCCAGGCAAACGTTTTGAGTCCATTCGTGCCTGAATAATACAGCCTATCATGTTCTATTTTTTTTTATATTGATTTAGGCGTTACTATAAAATTTTCAAGCTGAATCTAAAGTCATCGGTTCCTTTCAAGTAATTTTTCAATTTCATCTAATCCTGATTTTGGTGAAAAATTAATTTCTTTTTCTGATAAGGTTATGTCTGCCTGGCTATATCTCACATCTCCTTTTTTTGAATCTAGATACTTTATACTAAGATTTTTTCCTGAAAGTGAAATCATTAATGTTGCAAGTTCATTAATTGTGACAGCTTTTCCACTAGCAATATTGTATGTACCAATTCTTCCATCATTAATTGCACAATAGATTGAATTAGTTACATCGTTTACTGAAATGAAGTCTCTTGTCTGTTTACCATCACCAAAAATTTCTAACGATTCTTCGTCTTTGATTTTTTTAATGAATTTTGTTATAACACCAGCATATTCTGGTGATTGCCAATTTCCAAATATGTTAAAGAATCTTAAGATGACACAATCAATTTTATCATCCAAGACGAGTTTCCTTAGTTCTGCTTCCATCTTCACCTTACTTTCTCCATATGGTGATATTGGATTCATTGCCGAATTCTCAGTTAATTTAACATTCTCTGAACCTTTTCCATAAACTGCAGCAGATGATGCAGCAATCAATTTTTTTATATGATTTTTTTTACATGCAGTTAGTAAATTTTTGGTTCCATCTACATTGACATGAAATGTCTCTTCTGGATTTTTGACTGATTCCTCTACCGAAATCTTTGCAGCCAAATGTACTACTATATGATGATCTTTTACTACATCAACAACACTTTGTAGATCTGTAATATCACCCTCTATAATTTTAGCACCCATATCTACAAGGAATGACACATCGGCCTTTTCAGAATTAGAAAAATTATCAAAAATTGTTATATCATAGCCTTTATCTAAAAGGAATTTAGTAAGATGTTTTCCAATAAATCCAGCACCGCCAGTTACCAAAACTTTCATAATTTCTTAAACTAAATCATTGGTTATATGTTATAAAAAATTCTATGATTTTATAATACCATAAAGATAATCTTTGATAATTATAGTATGATTTATGATTAAGATTTTTAACAAGTTTCTAGTCTGATCAATATAGAAGCACCTTGGATGATCAATTTAACATAAATCTACATGAGAAAAAAATTTACTCTCAGAATGGAGAAGATGGAATAATCGAATTTATTTTTTCTAAGATAGGTATAACAAACAAATTTTCTGTTGAATTTGGTGTAGGAAATGGGTTTGAATGTAATACTATTCTTCTTTTAGAAAGAATGGGATGGAACGGCTTAATGATGGATTATGGTGCAGATCAAAAAATAAAATGGACTAGTGTTTTAAACAAAGCTTGGTCAAATAGAAAATTAGGTTTAAAGGATAATTTGAAAAAAGACGTGACCTTTCTTAAAAAAATTGTAAAACAAAGTGAACGTACCACACAATTCCAACCTGATATTAAAAATGAAAGAATTACTGCTGAGAATATTCAGGACCTATTCCAAAAATATCATGTCCCTAAGAAATTTGATCTATTATCAATTGATATTGATTATAATGATTATTGGGTATGGAAATCTATCGTTGATTATTTCCCAAGAGTTGTAATAATAGAGTATAACTCTTCAATTCCACCCTCTGAAAGTAGGGCTGTACCTTATGATTCTGATGCTGAATGGGATGGTACCAATTATTTTGGTGCAAGTCTGTTGGCGTTGCAAAATCTTGGCATGAGGAAAGGATACACGTTAGTTGGGTGCGATCATAATGGTGTTAACGCATTTTTTTGTCAAAGTAATTTGTTAACAGAATTCAAAATCAAAGATATAGTAGATCTATACATGCCTCCAAAATATGGAGATCTTATTAATGATATCCACATTGGTCATCCAAAAAGTGATAGGGAAATGATAGAAATTTAATTCTTGAAATTCTAATTTTTCATTAACATAGTAAACTTGTAATAGCAAACCTAATAATTCCTTGATTAGTGTATTTTTCATAACCATGAAAAATAGAAAAGATATTGTTGTTGGTTTAGGCGAAATCGGCTTACCAATTCTAAAGCTTTTATCCAAAACTCAAACTGTCGTGGGATACGATATCAATCCAAAACTAATTGATCAGAAAAAATTTGATAATTATAACAATCTAGATACACTTTTTCTTCACGTTTGTATCCCATTTTCTAAAACATTTCAATCAAATGTGAAAAAACTCAACAAGCAATTTTCCCCACAATGTATTGTTATTCATAGTACAATTAGTCCATACACTACAAAAAAACTACAGAATATTCTAAGAATTCCAATAATCTATAGTGCAACTAGAGGTGTTCATAAAAGAATGCTTCGTGATTTATGTAGATATACAAAATTTTTTGCTATTGAAAAAGATGCACCTAAAGCTGAATGGGCATCAACTCAATTTAGGAATATTATGAAAAAATGTGGAGTTAAAACAAAAAAAATGTCTAATCCAGTAACATTAGAACTTGCAAAAATTGTAGTTGATACTTCCTACTATGGATGGCTAATCAATTATGCACAGATGAGCAGTGTGATTGCTCGAAAGCATAAAATAGATTATGATGAAATGTGGGAGTTTTCAGATGAAATTCAGAAATTTTTAGGTAACAGACCTAAAATGTTTCCTGGCTTTATAGGCGGACATTGTGTGATTCCAAATCTTTCATTAATTGATGAAAAATCATTATGGAATATTGACAGATTCAATAATTCTTTTGCAAAGAAGGCTGATAAGAGAAAATTATAGAATTATTTATTTTTAAATATGGAATAGATTTTTTTCCTTTATGATAGAATCTGAAACTAACTCTTCTATTAGAACCGTTGAATGGAAAAATAATAAAGTCATTATGATTGATCAAACGAAGTTGCCAAACAAACTTGTCTTTGTGGAATATGATGATTATAATCAAGTAGCAGATGCAATAAGAAATTTAGTTGTTCGAGGTGCACCTGCAATAGGAGTTTCGGGAGCTTTTGGTTTGGCTCTAGCTGCATTACAGAGTAATTCGGAGACAAAAGAGGATCTTTTACTAGATCTTCAAGAAGCAAAAAAAATTCTTTTTGAGACTAGACCAACTGCGGTTAATCTTGCTTGGGGTTTGGATCAAATAATGGCTGTTGCACAAACAGGAAACTCTGTTGAGGAAATTAGAAGTCGTGTAATTGCAGAATCTAACAAAATGGCAGACAGGGATATTGAAATTAATAAGACAATGGGCAAATTTGGTGCTGTATTATTTGAGAACAATGATACAGTTATGACTCATTGTAACGCAGGAGCTTTAGCTACTGTAGCTTATGGCACTGCTCTGGGAGTTATTAGAGCAGCAAAAGATAGTGGAAAGAATGTCAAAGTTATAGCAACTGAAACAAGACCTATTCAACAAGGTTCTAGATTAACTGCATTTGAATTAAAACACGATGGATTTGATGTAAGTCTAATTCCAGACACTGCAGTAGGATATAGTATGATGAATGGTCTAGTTGACAAAGTTATTGTTGGTGCAGATAGGATTGTTCGAACTGGTCATGTTTTTAATAAAATTGGAACTTTCCAAGTGGCTACAATGGCAAAGCAACATGAAATTCCATTTTATGTAGCAGCACCACTTTCTACATTTGATATGAAGACTGATGCTAAAGATGTAATTATTGAAATGAGAAAAGGCGTAGAAGTAACGGGGATAGGTGATAAGAAAACTGCTCCTGATGGGATTAATGTCATTAATCCTGCCTTTGATATGACCCCACCAGAACTGATTTCAGGAATAATTACGGAAAAAGGAGTAATTAAACCTCCTTTTGACGAGTCAATTAAGAAATTATTTGAAGCTAACAAATAGAAAGTTTTTATTTATTCCATAAGTTTGCTGGATATGAGCACAGTAAACGTTGAAGATATTCGTAGTTCTCTTAAACAATGCATGGATCCAGAAGTTCCTTTGAGTATTGTAGATATGGGGCTAATCTATGGAATTGACGTTAATGAGAAAAATGATGTTAATATTAAAATGACAATGACAACACAAGGATGTCCTCTTCATGAAACTATGGTTGACGATGTCAAAAGATACACTAAAAAAATTTCTGGGGTAAACAACGTGAATGTGGAAATTGTTTGGGATCCACCTTGGACAATGGATAAAATGTCAGACGAGGCAAAAGCTATGATGAAAAAAATGGGCTCTCAAAGCACTCCAGCACCGATAGACTATGAAACTGCATTACCACAAGGTGTTGGAAACCTAGTCAAACAGGAGGATGGCTCAATGGTTCTAGCTAATGAACATGAGCAAGGATTTATGGTAAATGGTGCAATAATTGATTTTTGGAAGTCATGTAACGGAAAACGAAAAGTTACTGATTTAGTTGATCTTTTTGCTCAACAAACAGGTCTTCAGCGAACACAAGTTGAAAAAGAGGTTATGCAATTGCTACAACAATTACATCAAGGTGGGTTACTTGTTATACCAGGCCAGCCAGACGCACCAAATGTAGAATTCAAAAAATCAAATTAGATTTCCTTAATTTCGGTAACTGTTGCTTGAACTGAATCCATCTTAATAATAGCCCGTTTTTCATTCCATCCAAGTGCAACGTACCAGTCTCCTGCATCATTATCGTATTTTGTTTCAAGAATCTTAATTTCTTTAGATTCAATCTTGTACTTTTTAATTATTCCAGATATTGCAAGAGAAGTTGCATCTTTTTCTGTTTTTAATCTTCTATCCATCAATCCAATTCCAGGAGTCATATGAAACATTGAAAAAAACATCTAATATACTTGATTGTCACTAAGAAGGGCCCGATGGGATTCGAACCCATGACCTGGTGGTCCGAAGCCACCCGCTCTATCCAGGCTGAGCTACAGGTCCAAAAGAACAAGCATTTAACATGTCTAAATACCTGTCTTAATCATGAAAATTTCAAAAAAAGTTGCTGGTGTTGAATATGCTATTCGTGACCTAGTGTCAGCAGCAAGAGAGGTTGAGCAACAAGGGAAAAAAGTTGAGTACCTAAACATTGGTGATCCTGTCCAGTTTGGTTTCCAACCACCAGATAACGTTAGACAAGCATTAATTGATGCTGTTAAAAACGGTAAAAATTTTTACACACAGTCTGAAGGTCTTCCTGAATTATTGAATGAAATTGCAAAGAAAGAAAATTCAAAGGGACTTTCTATAGATGCAGAAAACATTCTAGTTACTAATGGTGTATCTGAGGGATTAGACATGGTGATATCTTCAATTGTGGAAGATGGAGATGAAGTATTGTTACCTGGACCATATTATCCACCATATGCATCATATGTTCGATTACATGGAGGAAAACCAATAGAATTTGCAGTTGATCTGGAGAATTCTAAACCAGATGTTGATGACATTAAAACAAAGATCACATCAAAAACTGTGGCAATTTGCCTTATTAGTCCTAATAATCCAACTGGTTTAATATTTGATAAAAATTCTCTCAAACAAATTGTTGATATTGCAAATGAAAATAATTTGTATATAATCTGTGACGAGATTTATGATAAAATTATTTTTGATCAAGATTTCACAGGAATTGGCAAAGTTGCCGGTGACTCACCAGTCATAATTTTAAACGGCTTCTCAAAGGTTCATCTAATGTCTGGATGGCGTATTGGTTATATTGCATTTAATAATTCACCACAACTTGATATGATCAGGGAAAACCTGCCAAAACTTGCACGAGTTCGTATATCGAGCAACTTACCTGTACAATATGCTGCATTAGAATCATTATGTGGACCACAAAATTATATATCAGAATTTGTATCCGAGTTAAAAAAACATAGAGATTATGTGGTCAAGCGTCTAAACTCAATGAATAACATTTCATGCTCCAACCCTCAAGGAGCATTTTATGCTTTTCCAAAAATTGAAAATAATCCATTTAATAATGACAAAGATTTTGTTTTGGAATTACTAAAACAGAAAGGAGTGCTAACCGTACATGGTTCTGGATTTGGTACTAAATATGGAAGTGGACATTTTAGAATAGTCTATCTTCCAAAGATGGAAATTCTAGAATCTGCCATGGATAAAATTGAAGATTTTGTTCGCTAAAACTTCCAAACGGCATATTTCTTAGGCACAACTTCAATTATACAATCAGTGTCATCTAGTATTTCTTTTGCAGATTTATTGTTTAATGATTTGAAATAGCGCAGAAGAATTTTTTTTGCCAATCTTGATACTGTATGGTTTTCTTTGATCAATTTGGCATTACCACGTCCCATCACACCAAAGATATTTGGTGCATTGATACCAACATCAACACAAAAACTGACCTTCTTATGTGATTTGACATTTTTTGCCTTTTGAGAATTTATGTTAGTGCCAATGTAGATTTTTTTTGCAGTATACATATACCAAACTGGAACAATATGAGGAGTGCCTGTTTTATCAATAGTAGCAAGATGCAGAATCTTTTGTTTTTTTAGAAACTCATTTTGTTTTGACATCTGACTTCCTGTATCCTAATCCAATCATTATACAGCCAAAGATAATCATTGCTACAGAAATTTTTTCATTTGTAATTTCTGGTCCAACCAAAAAATCATAGAAGAACCCAGGACTCCAGAGAATCATATTTCTTACAATAATAATTCCAGCCATGACAATAAACAATACCCCCATAGCTGTGAACCAATTTCTTCCACGACGTGAATATTCGTGACTCATAACAACATTATTTTTTTCTATTAAACTATCTTAATACCAGGATTTTTCATTTTGTTTCGAATCATTGCATTAAGTAGCAATGGAGTACACATCTCAACAAGATATGCAAGTGCACCAGGTCCAAGATATATTGGACGTAATCCTTCTATTTCATTTATCAAACCATTAACTACTTCAACAGATTCTTTACTGTCCCCAGCGACAAAGATATCATAATCCAATGTTAGGGTTGGGTTGATAAGCTTCTTTTCAGAAATTACATGAAATGCAGAAACTAATTTTGTTTTGTCTTTCATATGTTTTTCAACCGTTTGATGTGAAAATGGTTTGTTGTCTTTAATTGCAACACATTCAAAACCTGTATCAGTTTTTGTCATTGGAACTATTGGTGAAACTACCACACACTCATCGTTAATTTCAGGTAAAATCTGTGAACATGTTGAATCTATGTTGTCGTATGGAATAGATAAAATTAGAACTTGTGATTCCTTTGCAACTGATATGTTATCTTTTCCTGTAATCGTGCCATTGATTTGTCCGTATGCTTCTACAGCCTGAGTTGTATATTCTGCTGCTGCAGCAACAGCACGTTCTGCATCGCGTGAGCCAATAATAACATCATTTTTCTTACACCATCTAGAGGCAAATCCTTTTCCCATTCCACCTGTTCCACCAATGATACCAATTTTCATGAATTCGATCTAACAATGTTATTATTATCTCTATAGAAAAATCTGAATGATCTAAGAAAAATGATTATATTTCTACGTCATGGACAGGCTGAAAACAATACTAAGAAAATTCTAGCTGGACGTTCACCAGGTGTAAATCTTACAGAAACAGGAATTGGGCAAGCAGAACAATCTGGAAGAATGTTAAAAGAATTGAATATTTCTGCAATTTATTCCAGTCCTATTGATAGAGCAATACAAACTGCTAACATTGTAGGTAATCACTGTGATCTGGAAGTTGTAACTGACGATAGATTGATTGAATTGGATATGGGAAAATTTACAAAAATGCCATATGATGAAATTTTTGCCAGACATGGAAATGTTTTTCTAAAATTTTATGAAGGAAGTGAAGAAGTAAGCAAAAATGGGGTTGAGACTTTTTCTCAAGTCCAAAAACGTGTCTTTGAAATGGTGGATTTTGTAATAGATAAACACAAAAATGAAAATGTTGTTTTGGTCACACATATGGATCCAATCAAGGCAATGATCGGTAAAACACTAGGTCTCAAATCTGAGGTATTATTTGAATTAATAATAGCAAATGCATCATTGAATATATTCAAGAATCACGATCAGAAAGTTTACCTTACTGGCATTAATGTAATGCCTTCTGAAAGATTTCATGAAACATTTTAAGTGCAAATTCTGCAAACCCTTAAATAGATTTTTGAGCCCACGCCAAGATAACCGGTAATAATGAAAGCAATAATTGGTCTAGGATTAATTTTGAGTTTACTAGTAATTTTGCCATCCGTGCAATACGTGTTGGCAGCAGGTGATGAGCCAGGTGAATATTTAGACAGGCGTGTTGAGATTTGGGGTCTTTTTTACAGATTGATGATTGTGGCATTTACAATTGGAACTGTTGTATCAGGAACAATTGTTTGGCTTGTGCTGAGATTTAGAGAATCAAATCCAAAAGCAAAACCTACAGAATATGAGGCTGACGGCAAGTGGTAAAATGAGTGGACATCATTCTACATGGCCTGAATGGGTTTACATTGGTGTTGTTGTAGCACTACTCTGTTATGTTGGTGCAGAGGCTTGGAATATTGAAAGAATCATAGAACATGTACCAGCAGATGCTGAAGTGATAATAGTTACTGGTCAACAATGGCTTTGGACTTTTGAACATGAAGATGGAACAAAAGAGATAGGAGAACTACATCTTGAAAAAGGGAAAGCGTACAAGTTTGAAGTTACCTCAAAGGATGTAGTACATTCGTTTAACATTCATGATTATACAGTTTTGATGGATGCAGTTCCAGGAAGAATTAACACAGTTTGGTTTTCACCAACCGAAACAGGTGAATATCCAATTCAATGTAGAGAGTATTGTGGATTAATACATTACAACATGCGAGGAACTTTATACGTGGAGAAGGGAGCGTGAGTTGATATGGTTCTAGAGTTACAAAAGCCAAGACCAATTTGGCAGATTATGTTCTCAACACATCATACTGACATTGGATTACTTTACCTTCTTACGTCACTAGCTTTCATGTTTATGGGTGGTGCATTAGCACTAATACTACGACTTGAGTTGTTTGCTCCAGGAACTCAGGTAATTGCTGACTCTATGACATACAACAGAATCTTTACTGTTCATGGTACGACTTTGATATTCTTGTTTATTTTACCATCTGCATCTGCATTTGGAAATTATTTGGTTCCAATAATGGTAAGATTCAAAGACATGGCATATCCAAAACTAAACGCAATTGCATTCTGGATGATTCCACCTGCAGGTGCTCTTATCTGGTTAGGATTTGCGGATTTTACTTGGTATGCATATCCAACATACTCTACAATCAGTGCACCAGGACCAGCAGCAGATATGTGGATTTTTGGTCTAAAGATACTTGGTGTCTCCTCAATTTTAGGCTCAATTAATTTTGTTGTTACAATTATGAAATGTAAGCATCCTGATCTACCACTAAGTAAGATGCCACTTTTGGCTTGGGCATATCTAACATCTTCTCTAATAACTTTGGTTGCAGTTCCAACATTTGCAGCAGCATTGTTAATGCTTTTGACAGACAGACTCGGTGCTTCTGGATTCTTTAACCCTACATTAGGAGGAGATCCAATTGCTTACCAACATTTGTTCTGGTTTACATTCCACCCCGAGGTCTACATTTTGGTAATACCGGCTATTGGTTTTATGTATGAGATATTCCCGAGATTTTCAAGAAAACCTATTTTCAGTCATGGTTCTGGAGTAACAGCATTTGTGCTTTTGGCTATAGTAGGCTTTGCGTCATGGGCACATCATATGTATGCTACAGGAATGTCATTTACTGAAAAGACTGTTTTCATGGTAGGAACTTTGGCTGCAGTACCAGCATCTGCCATGCACACATTCAACTTTTTGGCAACAATGTGGGGAGGCAGAATTAAATTCTCAACTCCAATTATGTGGGCAGTTGGCGGAATTGCATTATTCTTCTCTGCTGGAGCAGGCGGTGTGGTAAACAGTGCAATGCCTTTGGACTTTATCACTCATGACTCTTACTGGGTTGTTGGACACTTCCATCTATTTGTCATGGGAACCATTCTATTCGGAACAGTTGCATTTGTGTATTACATGTTCCCATATGTAACTGGCAGAATGTATAACGAGATGTGGGGAAAAATTCACTTTATACTAGCATTTGTCGGAACCGTCTTGGTATTCTTTACACAACATATTCTTGGATTGTTTGGAATGCCAAGAAGAATTTACGACTATCCACCAATCCCAGAATGGGTTCAAATGAATATCATTATCACAGTTGGAGCAATGATTATCGGAATCAGTATGGCAATATTCCTAGGAAACTTGATTTACAGTTCCGCCAAAGGCAAACCAGCTGATATGGATGATCCATTTGGTCTTGGCGGAAAATACTACTTCCCATATCAGGCAAAGAACCCACATCATTGAGGATATAAAATGGAACAACTAGAACAACAACAAGATCCAATTTACAGAACATCACCGGAAAGAACATACAAGATGATGGCAATCCTACTAGGAATTTGTATTGTCGGTGGTGGAATATTCTTTGGCTTATGGGACTATTGGACATCAATACCACCTACAATTATGGGTAAAACAGTAGAAGATCATGCTGGAGCTCCAGCAACTGCATCTGGAGTCGAGATACCAATTACCTTATCATTTATTGAAAGCAGTGACTTTAGGTCATTAGCGTTTAATGCGTTACCGGGTGAGGAAGGAAATAATCCAACTATAATGGCAAACGTTGGAGACAAGATAATATTTGATGTTGTAAACGATGGAGTATCATTCCATGCATTTGGTGTAACTTCTGCAGAAGAAGGTTTTGAAGGAATCTTCCCAGGAAGTGATATTGCAGCTGCAACAAACCCACTAAAATCAGGCGAAGGTGGAACCTCCGAATTCATACCAACTGAACCAGGAACATACTACTACATTTGTACTGTTCCAGGACACAGAATGCAAGGAATGGTAGGAGAAATTATTGTCTCTGATGGTTCAACAGAAGCTGCACCACCAACTGGTGTGAGTCATGACATTGCTTTTGACTTTGTAGAAAGTAGTGACTTTAGAACATTAGCGTTTAATGCATTACCAGGGGAAGATGGACATAATCCTGAAATTCGTGTAAAGTCAGGTGATGAGGTAACTGTTACTGCAACAAATGCAGGAGTGTCGTTCCATTCCTTCGGTGTTGTGACAAACCCAGATGATTTTAAAAGCGTCGTTTTTGATTCTGCAATAAACTCTGCATCAAATCCACTAAAAGCAGGTGAATCTGGCAGTGCTACATTCTTGGCAGGAGCTCCAGGAACATACTATTACATCTGTACTGTTCCAGGACATGCACTTCAAGGTATGCAAGGCTCATTCATTGTTGAGTAATTTGTTTTTAAAATATCTAGCATTAGCATCACTTGTAATTTTGTATTCTCTGATGTTTATCGGTGGATATATTTCTGCAGCTGGTCTTGGTCTTACATGTCCTGAATGGCCATTATGTCCAAATGGTATTTTTCCTAATGACAAGTATTTTATTGAATGGACTCATAGACTGATTGCTGCAACTACTGGCGTGTTAATTGTTGCAACAATGGTTGGGACTTGGATTAGCAGAGATGCATGTAGAAAAATAAAATTTACAAGTTCACTTGCTAGCGCATTGGTTATTACTCAAATAACGTTAGGTGCAATAGTTATTGATACCAAACTTCATGCAGTTTTGGTTGCAGTACATTTGGGAATTGGCATATTATTATTTGCAATGGTGCTTTTAACAGTTCTTTTTGCATTCAGGTTGGGGAAAAAGTCTATTTTGCATACTAAAACTTAGGTTTTCGTTTGATAACTTTTGGAATAAATATTATACCTATTACACCTGCAAAGATGATTCCACCTGCAGCAATTGCACTGATGAATATGTAACCAAACGGTGATTGTGTACTTATATTAAATGTAAATGTAAGTGTCCCACCATCATCTGTTGCATCATACAAATCAACTCTGAATATATGGTTACCAGAATCGTAAAAAACAAAATCTGTAGTAAAATGAGCACCATCAATTGAGTGCGGTCTTATTGCGTCAATTTGTTCTTCATTAAAAAATATACGCATACCCATTGTAAATCGTTCAACTTCACTGTAATCATTATCTGTCACTCTAATGAGAATTTCAGATTTTTCACCTATCTGTGGAAATTCTGGTAATGTTGCGATCTGAATTCTGTAATCACCCAATGTTTCCTCAGATGAATTAAAAAGAGAATGTGCGTGGGCATCAGAAATTATAGGAACTCCAGAAAAAATAAAAAAAACTAAAATGAAAACTTTGAGAATGTGTCTCATTTACAACACCAATATTCAAGCGATCAATATATTGTAACTCTATTAGACAGTCTGAAATTTGACAAAAGCTTTAAATTCAGATTGACGAAAGTTTCAATCGTTGACTGTAGTTCGAAAATCTATAGACATTAAAGCACCAGTAGATACAGTGTTTACCTATTTTGCAAGACCAGAGCATGTCTCTGATCAAATGTCTGATAAAGGTGTAGGAATGACTGTTATTCCAATGGACATTAAAGCAGGAATGGGTGTAGGTACAACTTTTAGAGTAATTGGTGATTTTAGTGGAAAACGACTAGAGTGGGATTGTGAGACAACTGAATTTGTCAGAGAAGAAAGAATCTCTGCAAAGATGATCAAGGGCAAATTCAAAAGATGGGAAATTACAACCGAGTTCAAGTCACTCTCTGATAATCTTACAAATGTTAGTATGACTGTTGACTATGAAATGCCAATGGGTCCATTAGGTGGAATTCTTGACAAAATCAAGTTTGCAAAATCTGCCGAAAATGGATTGGAGACAGCACTTTACAAAGTTAGAGGTCTTTTGGAAGGAAATGGCTCAATTCCAGTTTACATTACATTAGATGCATATCAGAAACTTCTTGCTGAGAAGAAAAAAATGAATAACGTTCCAGTTTCTACCGTTCTTACTTCGATTCTGGAAAAATACGAAAGCATAGAAGAAATTAAGAATTAATTTTAGAAATCCCAAGTTTAATAACGATAGTATTTTTTTATTTCCTTGTGGGTCTATAGCGCAGCCAGGTAGCGCACCGGACTCTTAATCCGGCTGTCATGGGTTCGAATCCCATTAGACCCGTCTATTCTTTTTCATTAAGGATAGAATCTCTCTTTTGATGGGCAAAAATCTATTTGGAACTAGTAGATAGAAAGTACATGCATGTTATTTCCATCACAGTTCTTTTTCTAATTGCTTTCAGTATTTCTTTTTCATATTCACAAGCTGATGCAGCATTAATATATGATGATGATTATTACATAGAGAAATTTGCTGATGGTTTTGAATGGCCAACCACCATGGAATTTGTTGGCGAAGATATTTTAATCCTTGAAAAAACTAATGGTAAAGTAATTAGAGTTCATGAAAACGGATTAAGGTACACTGAAGAAGTTCTAGATGTTGAAGTGGGTTTTGCTGGAGAAGCAGGTATGCTTGGAATTGAATCAACAGATAATCATTTTTATCTATACTACACAAAATCATGTAACGCAGATGAATGGGAAGAGGAGTCACGTGGAAAATATAGTGAGTTTGGATCATCCAATTGTCCTACCGGTGACACTGACAAGCATACTATAGGAAATACAAAAAATTCACTTTATCAATATGATTGGGATGGGCAGAAACTAACTAATCCCATTCTGCTTAAGGAATTGCCTTCATTAAACAATGATCACCATGGTGGAATAATAGCCGCAAATGGAGATGATGAAATCTATTTCGTAATAGGTGATCAGGATGATAATACAAAAGCAGGTCGCACTCTTTATGGATTTTCAGAAGATACTAAAAACGAACCAACAAACGATTTCATAATTGCAAGCATACTCAAGATTAACAATAATGAAAAGACCGTAGAGATTTTTGCAACAGGAGTGAGGAACAGCTTTGGTTTAGCCGTTGACCCTCTTACAGGTAATCTATGGAACACTGAGAATGGAGTAGATGATTTTGATGAAATAAATCTCGTAAAACATGGTTTTAACAGTGGATGGCCTAAAGTAATGGGTCCAAATAGAGAACCTTTTCAGAACATAGACCTTAGTGACATTCCAACAGAGTTTCTGTGCACTACTGCATGTGGAACCAAAGGAGTTTCTTCACCATCTCCTTCGCTTGCATTATCTTCTGATGATTTCGTTTATAGTGATCCTGAATTTTCATGGGAGGATCCTGTTGGGGTTACATCGATATCTTTTCCAGATAATACTGGCTTTGAAAAATACTCAGATTGGCTATTTGTTGGTGATTTCAACAATGGGAGAATTTACAAATTTCACTTAAACGAAGATAGAACAGGGTTTGTCTTTTCCAGTCCACACCTTTCAGATCTTGTACTTGATAAAGGAAAAAAATCAACTGATAATGAAGTGGACGATGATCCACATGAGATTCTTTTTGCTGAGGGCATAGCAGGTGGAGTAGTTGACATTGAATTTCATGATAATGCAATGTATGTTGTTTCAATTTTTGATGGAACCATCTACAAGATTTCTCCAAAACAACCACTTCGACCAATACACCAGTATCAAGATGGTGTTAATCACAAAGAGATTGTTTGTAAGACAACATTTATGCCGATTATGAGTATTTCAAGTGGCATTTACTGCGTCAAACCTAGCACTGCATTAGTACTTGCAGATCGACCAAATTGGACTCTAAGTCACTCTGAAATGCCAATGATAGAATTAAAAGATCAAAATTTACGTGGACTTGATTTTGAAAATACCGATTTAAGCTATTCAGATTTAAGAGGATCAGATTTCAAAAATGCAAAGATTACCAATGTAGATTTTACTGTAGCAAATTTACAGAAAACCAATCTCTCTGGAGCTGACCTTACAGGAACAATCCTTACCGGTGCTGATCTTTCTAACGCAAATCTCTCTGGAACTGATCTCTCCGGAAAGGATCTTACAGGAACAATCCTTACTGGCACTAGTCTTCATGGGGTTGATCTTTCCGATGTTGATCTTTCAGGAAAGGATCTTTCTAACGCAAATCTCTCTGGTTCTGACCTTAGAGGAGCTGACCTTACAGGA
>Ga0315334_10001221_pt1 | contig 15765 bp, 20 predicted proteins | sample M150034915metaG_FD_205555 | JGI IMG/M metagenome (GOLD analysis project Ga0315334, IMG submission 205555) | Ammonia-oxidizing marine archaeal communities from Monterey Bay, California, United States - M1 500m 34915 | ecosystem: Environmental > Aquatic > Marine > Intertidal zone | place: USA... | reverse complement strand
GTTGGCAGCGGCGTTGCCGACATAGAGCTTATCGTCGCTTAAATTTACCGCCAGTTCACCAGCGGCCAGACCACTAGGAGTGCCTGACGTTGTTCGCCGCTTAATCTGGATGGTGTTGGCCATTTAGAATGTGCCGCCGTCTATATCCGATGAAGTCGTTAACACCGTGGAATCAATCGCAATAGTGCCACTACCCGTAATTGTTCCACCAGTAAGTCCTGTCCCTGTCGCAACACTTGTTACTGTCCCTGTTGTGGTTGAATACCCAAGCCCAATAACAAAGTCATATATCTGGTCACCAGTTGATACTGTAGATGCTCCATTCGCAACCGCTGCCGTATTTAATACTGCTGAAGTGCCAAGCCCCAAACTCGTCCTCCCTGTTGCGGCAGTTAATCCAGTTGCACCTCCGTCCCACTTGTTCCGGTCACTATATGCCGTGTCCCACTCGGCAACATTGCCGCCAGCAAAAGTGGTTGCCGTACAAGTCCCTGTGACATCAAGTGGCTTGCTGGATACCCACTTCGTTCCACTATGGGAATAGGTGAGCTTCGCTATGTCCGACGCCACTATCAGTCCCGCCCCGTTTGCCGCGCTTGAATCGGCAGCATCCGCACCGACCACAAATGTTAGATCGTCGATGGCAACGGTAGTTGAATTGATCGTGGTTGTCGTGCCGTTGACCGTAAAGTCGCCCGTTACCGTTATGTCTCCAGCAACGGTTAAATCATTGCCAACCGTTGCGCTTGCACTAGTAGACAACGAGCTAAAAGAACCCGCCCCTGAACTTGACACGCTACCAACTGTTGCCGCCCCAGTAATCGTGATGGCGTCAGGCAAACCTATCGTCCACGCCTCTGCCGCTTCAGAAACTGTTATTTCATTACTTGTCCCTGACAGACTTTTATTGACACGATACAACTCATGCGTAGTTCCTGTTGTGCCAATCTTGCGGCCAAGCCAAAGTTTCTTCCCTTTGTTGTTCCACGCAAATTCGCCCTCTGCAAGAGTAGTTGCACCGGGGTTTTCCGATGTGTCCCAATCACTTGCCCGTTTAATTTGAATTAAATTAGCCATAATGTTTTAAGTTGAAAATTGTCCTCCATCGAAAGTCTTGTTGTCGAATATCTGATGTGCCGAATTACCAAAACTCTCATTTGTCACTACCTCATCCCACTCGGTTCCGTTGTGCATATAGAAACGGTTTCCAGAATAGCAGACTTCACCTGAAACTCCAGTAGGCAGACTTGATTCAGGTTCAAGTTGAATCTTTTGCAATGTCGCCCCTGTTCCAAATTTCTGTTTAACATAAATTTCTTTTGCCATTATCCCAGTATGATTTTTAAGTCAGGGTTTCCATCTAACGATCCTATGGTTTGGGTTAAGGTAACTGTTGTAGAGTTCACTCCATTTGCGACTTCAGTTTCTATTGGAGTAATTGTTGATCCATCTACGGTAACTACGCTAACACTAGGAATAAATCCTAGATTGTGAGGTACGGTAGCTGAAGTAGCTGGATTTGGCCCTGTCCCATCTGTTCCAGATATTATGGCTACAACTTTTGTATTTGGATGGCCTTGAGTAGCTGTTGTTTGTGTTCCTACGGTTGCAGATGTGGATGTTCCAGCCGTGAACCTGTCAACATTTACCGCAACGCTCCCATCGACATCTCGCTTCATTAGGGTGCCGACATTATTGTCAGAACCGGCATTCTGTAAATCACGCTTAAACTTGTTCTCAAATTTATTAACCCCCGGTATCTCTTCGTACAATCTCTTGATCGCAGATGAAGACTGATTGGCCTGTGCCCCCGCCTCAATATTTAGCTTCTGAAGGACATTTGTCACCTGACCCTCTACCAACGCAGGGTCGAGCGTTAAAGTGCCGTCAGGGGCCAATGTCGCGTCACCAGAGATGGATTGGGGGGATAACTTCTTCGTTGTCTGCCCAACCAAGATTTGGGCAGACTCAACAGGCTTTAATTTGGCAGGATCAATCTTGGCTTGGTTCGAGATTTGCCTGTCCCGAACAGCACCCGGAGGAATCCCTTTTGTGTCAATTGCAATACTCATTAACTCGTAACCTCCAAAAAGAAAGTCGGTGAGTAGAAAGTTTGTTTGAGCACGCCGCCATCAAAAAGGTACATCTCAACCCACCAATATCCTCCCTTTCGGGTAGAATCATTTTGATGTTCTCCGCGAACAAAATATCCCGGTATGTTAAAATCCTTCAATTGCAAAACCGTTGTTTGTAGGTCAGGACTAAACACATTGCGTACATCTCTTGTAGAGTTAGCGTTGTTCTGCCCGTTCCCATTCATGCTACCAAGCACCTGTGACGGGAAATACCTGTCCGTGTTGGCCAACATCACCACCATCGGATAATCTAAATGCGTTTGGGTGCTGTGGTTGGCGTGGTTCCCTAGACGGAGGTCTGCCGAATAACCCCAAGCATACTGCACAACCCAAGTACCCCCGGTTTCGGTCTTGTGGATCGCTGGATCGAAACCCGTTTGCGCGACAAAATCAATTTGGTTGGCCCTCGCTACAACCGAATCTTTTGGCCAAGCTTGAAACATTGGCATATGAGATTTATGCTCTACAATCTTTTCTGTTGCCGCAATGCCCTTCCACAAAGAATCTTGCTGATCATAAATTCCACTTATAGTGCCGGTCAAATCTGTTTCCACCGTGGTAGTTGCCTCAATAGCTACAGTCACCTTCAAGGTCGAGCCGCCACTAAAAACAAGTATGTCGTTTTCGCCTGCGGTTCGCGGCATTTGGTCAACCGTAACGGTTCCAACTTCGGGGTACGCTACGCTTGCAGTAAATCCACCGCCAGATGTCACAACTGGTTGAAGAATAGTATCAGACCATGAAGACCAATTCTTTGTCCAGCTTGAAGTGTCTTGCTTTAACGAAGAAACAAAAGCGGGATTAGCTAGAAGGTTGTTTGCGTAACTCATTTTTCAACATTTCGAGTTTTTTTTTAATCACTTCTAGTTTTTTTTTTCGATCCTTTTGTCGCTCCGTCCACCAGCAGTCTCTTACGGCTCGACTGCCCATCCCGCTATGCACTTGTCTCCCGGCCAACCTGTCATCGCCAATACACCAAGCTTGTTTCCAGCTATGGATTCGGGGGGGTTAGTGTTTAAAAACCAAAACTTTCCTGTTCCCGGCGAAGCAAACGCAAGCTTTACAAGTGTGCTTGGGGTGTTGTTCGACACCACAAGCATCACGTTTCGCGCATACCCTTCGGATGGGCCGTTTCTATAAGTGATAGTGCAAGTATAGGACGTATCCCCGCCCGTAGGTGGGTTCAACGCTATAACTTGAACGGGGTTTCCATTCAGATCAACCGTTACGGTCGTGTTCACGGTCAACGCGCCTCCCGCTCCGGGCGATGTATATGATGTCCAGACACCCGCCGTTGGGGAAGCCGCCTCACAAGTCGCCTTGGTCGTGTAAGAAGAGAGGTCGCAAGTCCCAGCGCCGGTCGCAGTTAAATCCGTATAAGCAACCTGTGTCGAAAATGTTGACTTTAAAAAATTCTCGACAGATGTTTTTTTAATATTCCCCGAATCTGAACCATCTGAAAAAATAATCTTGTCGGCCTTGGCAACAACGCCCGTGCCGTAATCTGTAGCACCTTGAATGATGTTAGTGGTTCCCGCTTTAAGCTCGGCGTAACCCACCGTCCCTTCCGAAGGCGTGATCCCCGTTGTTGAGTTAATGCCGCCTGTTGGCAGGGTAACTGCGACAATATTATTACCACTTGCCCCGTTTGCGGCGGCCCCTCCTACCAGAACTTGGTTCTGACTGATTCCGGCCAACTGCGTTAATGCAATCCCCGCGTCAAGGGCAACGTCACCATTTGACAACTCCCCCCCCAAGGTAACCGCAGGATTGGCCGCATTCCGCAATCGCGCTCGCGTTACTGTTGTATTATCGGGGAACTGCTCACCCGGAACTACTGTTGCTGTTAATGGCATTGTTTCATCTCCTCGTTGTTACTGATATACCGTCAGGCACCCCCTGCACTTCAATTGACTTCACATCGCAAACGCCTTGCGTGTTTGTCACCTTAAACTGCATATAGGAACCCCTCTTGTTAAATCTTGTTTTATGCAATGACTCCTGCTTCCGGTCTGGGTCGAACCCGTCTTTCGGGTCAAAGGCGGTGTCCGGGTCAATGCTGTAATCCTGCCTATCTGGTGACAGGTTGTCGTTGTTCACATTAGTTATATCGTAGTCGGCCTTGTTGAATGGCTTGTGGTACTTCTCCCTCTTAAAGTTCAGGTTACTCAAAACACTTTGCGTCTCCTCAACCCCGTCCACATTCGCAACAATGCTGATCCCCTTTGTGTTCGTAGAATCTACCACATTGTTAGTCGCAAGCGACACGTTCGATTGCATATACTTTTTAAAGTCCGTTGACCCAAACGAATACCCCCGAGTCACAACCTCGGCATCAACCTGTTTGTAGGTTGAGTTTCTTCCCGTGCCTGTCGCTGTCGTTGTGTCCTCGTCGTACCCTTGGTCACATAAAATAGGATCATCGTACACGCCCAAATACCCTTCCGTGGTCATCAGCATTAACCTTTCTGCCCCGCCAAACTTAAAGGTTATAAAATCAAATACACCAACCTCGTCAGTCCATATGCCGTCACCGCCTCCGTTCCCATCACGCTCGCACATAACCTTGTTTGTGTAACCGGCAACCGAACAGTACCCCGGCTTTGCCCATGCCGTCGATGTGTCATACCCCGCCCAAGATTTGTTCTTAAAATCGAAACAGATTATGGCGTTGTTCTTCTCCGAACCGTCTATTGGGATCGCCCAAAATGCTTTATTCCCCAAATATGCCGCAACTGCATTTTTTGCATAATGCCAATTGATCCTCTTTATCAACGGATCAATGGCATCGCTCGCAGGAACATCCAACCCTTGAAGCTTTCCAGACTCATGAACTTGCAAGCTAACTATTCCTCGCTGATCCGAGAGGAACCAAACATCCTTCCCGACCGAGACAACTGACCTGACACCAACAAGCCCAAAACCACGAGTAAGCTCATCGAGATATATATCAGATAAATCACCATAAACATTGCGAACCGCATACACGCTAGACTCCTTGAAACAAATGACAGTCGTTTGATCGAATTTATGTAAAGCAACAAGTGCATCCTCACTTCCTTGGTTGATCCTCATCTGGCTACGCAACGGGGCATAACGGGTGTAGTTAAGCGCATCGCTCGCGGCCACGTTGTCCCGGCCAAATATTAAAACCAATCTGTTTTGAAAAAAGATACCTTGCGAAGAATTCGGAATCTGGTCTGTCCCGTCCGAAGCAATCTTCCTTCCTTCATTTTCCTCAATCGTTAAATCCGTATCCTCCTGTGCAATGGAAACAAACCCGTCATCAATCCTTTGCATCTTCAGCGGTTCCAAGTCCGAACCTCTCAACATAACAACAATATTGAAACATTGAACAAACGTAACCCGCACCCCTGCATCCGCACCAAAATCTAAAGAACTATTTATTTTGATAGGGTCGCGCCCCGGAGTTAGCGCCCATACATTATGATTTGTTGCGCCACTTTCAGACGCTTCCGCAACCAGTATCCAGTTGATACCGTTGGGATCAGAAAATTTTCCAATACCTCGAACATTTAAAAAAGGCTTAAAGCCTACGTTCCTCTCGGCAGAGTCGGCATCCCCTTGAAAATTTGTCTGGTTTGCCCATCCAACCTTTTTCCATCCCCGGCGCGGAGATATAACCCCGTTATCGAACCGAACATTTTTTGCAGACGCTACCATGCCCTTTGGCACCTTCTCCGGGGCCAACCTCATGTTCACCCCAATGAAGGCATCATCAACGTCTTTTAAAATTTCAAGTTCGTTTGGCATTATTGTCGTTCAACCATTGCCTCCGTATCAGCGAGCTTTTTTAGAACTGCCTCCGTGAACACGGGAGCGCACCTTGCCGCTTGGGGGAACTGTGGGTGCGCCAGCATCTCGTCCACCCCATTCAACTTTACCGACTGACACCCCGCCAACAGCAGCATCACTAATGGCAGCATCAATCCTGTCATGCTTGGCACTCCTCCTTTGTTCCGAGACATATATCTTGTGCTCCTTTATGGCTAGAGAGAAAAGCCTTTCCAGACTCGGAAAGGCCCGTAACAACATGGTGACCAAACCGATCAACCTTGATTGTCCTCCACCTTCTTAATCCCATGGCGCAAAAATATAGCGAGAATCGATGTTACTATAACTTGAATAGCAGCACTCATTTCCAAATCGCCGCTTATCATTCCACCAATGCTGGCAACAATACACCCCACCGATGCGACCACCGTCTTACTTTTTTTCATGTTCGTGTTTATCAATTGAACCAAGTTTTACCTCGATCTTGGCACTCTCTTTCCCTGTCGAAACCGTCAGGCTCGGAAAGGGGATGTCCAGCGCGAAATAAGGCACCTTCAAGTTGAGTCCACTCGGACTAACCCCTGCCTCCGGTAACACTCCTGCCTTCTTTCCAAGGCAAAGAGATGGAATCGGCCAAGTTATTTTTTGACCAAATAAAGTGATGCTTGGACTCGGCTTTAACGCCGCACCAAACACATCACCCGCATTTGCATTTGCCGCAAACAACAGTAGACCTATGACAATTACTTTTTTCATTTTTTAATCAATACCTTGATCTTCAATACAATATAAATAAGAGAAGCAAGCGACACTAATATCTTTAAGAGCAAATCCAATTCAGGTAAAAACCAATTTAGGGTGCCCGTCAAGCTCGCAAGCAAAACCTTTATATCGTCAAAGCTTATCAATTATTTTTCCTTCTTCGGCACCACCTCAACGGGTTCCACCTTATCGCAAGCTTCACACTTCGAGATGAAGTCTGCGAGCTTCTGTCCTGCGGCTTGTACCGCTGCGTGTTCTTCCCTTGCCAAGCGGGCCATTCCCGCCGCAGCAAACAACGTGTCCAAGGCTACCTTTGCCTCACTATTTTTTTGATCTTCCATTTCGCTTTAAGTTTGCCTGCGAATGAAATTATATAAACTCTAGCCACTCGGTATCCGCATCATTTGAAAGTGCCGTTCCGGTGAAATTGTCTATCTCATAGTTTTCACCGGCAGCTATCTTCACATGATAATTAGTGGTACTTACAGACGCAGTCGAAAACCCTACATATATTGTATTCGACGCATCACGATTACCGATGATTAACTTCTTTCGATAGTCATTTGATGCAAGCGTTAACCCGGAGGTCTCTGTTACTGCGTTTGATTTTTCGTGTTTAACATTCATATTAGTATGTCATTATTGTAGATTGTCTTACTTGTCCTTGCTGTCTGTAAAGTTTGTCTGCCTCGAGGTGCAACATGGACTCGGCAGCGTTGTCTTCCATCATTGCCGCTTCCCTTTGATTGTCTGCACGAAGGTAATCCGCATAGACCCCTCGGATTAAAAACCCTTGAAAAATTTTCGGTATATTTGCGTCCTTGTCCCACTTTGCTCCCTCAACAATCGCTCCTGTTGCGGCAGTAACACTAAATGGCTCATCGTCGCCCGGACTGATTTGAGAGGATGACTTATAGAAATTGCCGACTCCATCCGTCTCGTAATATACCTGTGCCCCCTTGTTATTCGATGCGTCCTGCCAGACATCACCTTTAAGTTCCGGGCGAGATACACGGTACTCAATATAAACAGGAGTAGTGGCAGAACGTAAAATGATCCTTCGGTTGGTTCCATCGTGGTCTAGGTGCCAAGAAACTGACTGCTTCTTTGTAGTTGTGTTGGGGTCTTTATCATACACTCCAAGCACCTCCCCAACGGTGTCTGGTAAATTATAAAAATAGGGGGCAACCCCTGCCGTATCGCTAACCGTTATCGACTCGTTCTTCAGAAGCTCGGGCCAATACTCTGATTCCCAAGCAATGCACAACCGGGAGTTAGCCAAATCCCTGACCTGTTTAAATAAAAAGTCAGGCATATTGTCACGGTCTTGACCGGCCAACTGTGCCACCCCGTAAAGCACCGTGCTGAAATCGAGAGCAACCATTACAAGTTGTACGTTTTACTGAATTTCTTTTCAGAACCAACCATGGTTTTCGTCCCACCACAAATCACCTTGCTGGCAGGATTATCCCTCTCGTATTCGGTTTTGAATTGCTCGTCATCCCAGCAACTATAACCCAACCGTTGGCCCCAATAATGAAAAGAGGATGGATCGATTCTCATACGGAGCCGACCCACCCCCTCGATTGCCCGAGACTCGTTTTTGACATGAGCTTTTTGCATCGCTCGTTTCTGATTTATCTTCGCATTGACAGTTTCCATCTGCCATCCCATGCGAAGTTCAGCAACCATGTCGCGCATCGTCTTTTCGTCGATGCCTTCCAAGTCTTCGGTTATATCAAACATTAACTCGAATTAACTGGAGAAACCAATTCGACCACACGCACTTGGGTTCTTGACCACAAGCGAGACGATGCTACCCACAACCCGACCCGGCCCGCCGCCGTTATCGGTTAGTGGCTTCACATTCGTCGTTTTCGCGAAACGCAACTCGGTCATGTTGGCTACATCCAGAACATAAGCTAATCCGCTATCTGAATCATACCCTGTATCGTCAAGAGGCATCCAGTTCGAGGTGTGCAATCTCAAAGTGCCGAAGTCTCCTTCGTACAAATTGATATTAGCTATCAATGCATCGCTACCTTGATCCTTGTTCAACGTGCGAACAACCGTTGCTGCCGTGCTCGTTGTATCCGCAACACTTGCAACAGTCAGATCACCAAACGAAGTGAACTTACGCTTAACTGCCGGTGAGCAGATAACATCGTAAGTTGACCGTGTTCCCGTCTCGAGATAAATGCCCTCCAGAAGGTCTTGCACTTTCTCTTCGGTGAAGGACGATTTCGCTCCGTCATAATACGCAGCAGGCGCAGCGTCATCCGCAGTACGGTGACTGCCTGCCGCAGTATTTCCACCACGAACACGATAACCATCTGGAACCAGAGCAGGGTCTTCCGCTGGGGTTCCCTGACAGGTTCCTGCCTCATCCAAGAACGATCCCATTCCCTTCGTCTGGAACGCAGTAGTCGCATCACCTTCAACTGCACTATTTTTAGATGATACAGTTTTCTCGATGTCACGCTTTTGCGTAAGGATCAGTTCGCTGATGCCGTGTGCCAACTCGTTGCGAACACCCGCAGGGTTCACTACCGTGTCAACCAATTCGGCAACACGGAACGCACGCTTGAAGGACTGAACATTGTTCTTCAATACGCGCCGGTTTGCCTTGGTGTCAGTTAGATGAGCGTTAGTGCCCGGAGATGTTAACAGAACATCTGTGCCGTCGATCCATCCCGTTGTGCTCGGCTCGATTTTTGCATCTGCCTGCCAATGGATGGTTGTTGCTGTGCCTGCCAAGCTTCTGCCTTTAGGCATCATGCTGGTTAGCGGTGTGTTGCGATTGTCAACTACCGACAACAAGTCGGATAAGTCTTCATGTACCGCTGGGCCGGTGCCCGGAGCATTTCCGGTAAAGCCCGCTTCAATAATAGTCGCCATAATAAAAAAACCTTTCTTATAAAAAGTTATTTAGAACAACGTCTGTCAAATCACTAGAATGTGCAGTTTTTTGGAATCGCTTATATGCTGCTGAAGATTTCGCTTCACTCGCATTAAGAGGGGCCGGTGTTGCGCTAGGTGCCGATGGTTGCGGGGGTGCTTTTGGTTTGGCCTTCGATACTGTAGTGGGCTTTTTCCCCCCATTCTGGTATCGAACTGCCTGACCAAGCATCATGTCAGCAACAATCAACTGATGGTTTGGTAATGTCCGTATAGCCGGGAACTCCTTGAGATTCTTTGCGTGCAATTCGTACTCCTTGGATTTTTTATCATCCAACCATGGGTACGCCTTTACTGATTCGGAATCCCAAAATTCCTTGGCTTGGACAAACTCCTTTTGCGCGGGAAGGTGTATATCTAACGCATCTTCTGCGTTGTTCAATATACCTTCAACTTGCTCGGGAGTATAATCTACCTCACCATCTTTTCCTTGAACAACTGCCCCATCGCGGTTTGCTCTAGCCCATCTTTTCGTATCCCTCGCACTTCGTATCTTGGCCTCGATCTCTTTACTATTTGTCAGGTGCTGGAAGGGGTTGTCGCTGCCCACAACGGGCTGCGGCGAACTCTCTCCAACGGATTCCTTGACCTTTTCCAATTCAGAACGAAGGTCTTCGACCTCCGATTCAGCCTCCCTACGTTGACGAGTTAACTTGTCAATGCGCTTTTGAAACCACTCCGGTTCCTCGTCGCTACTATTATCCTGTGAAAGAACAGACGCATCATCACCCTCCTCCGGTGCACTCACATCGGCATCGGGCGATTCCTCGCTTATCGGTTCTGCATCCTCTTCTTTGGCGGTTTGCTCCGGTTCCGAATCAACCGTTTGCTTTTCCTCCTGCTCGATCTTTTCGATCAGAAGTTCTGCCAATCCCGCCTCGTCGATTGCTCGACCAATGTCACCAAGCGCGGTTTCTTTTTCTTGTGGCGAAGTTCCGCTAACCTCGTCTTTAATTTCTTCTTCCATGCATCTAGTAGCCTGCAAGTAGCTGCGAGTTGTTTAAGGCACAAACAAGAAAAGCCTGCTGTGTTAGTGGCAGACTTTCCGTCACAAATCTAGAATGTGTTTTTGTTCAGACCCTTTAAGCCAGGTACCTGGGGATTGAAGGTTGATTAAAAATGATAAAACCGTGTCAACCGTTTTTTTTAATTTTTTATTTCCTAACAACTGGAAACATTTTTTGCCCAATATCAGTCAATCCCGAGTTTTTCAAAAACCCAATATGTTATAATGGGGCTTGCCTAACTGGATTAGGCAAAGACAAATGAAAGCACTATGAGTATAATAAATAGAAAACAAATAACGGCGCGGATTCTTAAATCAGCGAGAAGACATGACACTCGTCAAAACAAATTCAGCCGAGTGGCAAAAGACTGTGTCGATCAAATCGAAAGGAACCTCGGGTTGTACATAGACGCACAAGCCGAAAGACTTCAGCGGATTGGAAAGACCGTTCATTTCGACACCCCGATACCCCGCTGAACCAACCCCAACAAGAAAGCTACCCCGGCCCGCAAGTGCGGTGACCGGGGTTTTTGGTGAAAGGGTTAAAGCGCATTTTGCTCGGCTTGGTTTAATGCCTCCTGCCTGCACCAATCCAAGTGACTTTTAAAATCAGCCAAAGAGGACGCTCGGCCTGCGCTGAAGGCGCGGCTCTCGCCTTGGGTTTCCTGCATTAGGGTCAACTCCACCTCCTCCTCGAGAAAGTCCCGTAGCGACTTCATTACGGCCTCGTAAACGGCACTCTTTCCGTTGAACGCAAACGCTGCTTGTGTTTCTGGTTTCATGTAACTGGCTTAACTCCGATTCTGCCTATCTTCTTATTCTCTTCCTGCGTGACACTATGCTGCAAGTTGCCCATGTAGTTCTCGAGCATTTGCCCAAACAACTCATCTTCCTGTGCCACTTGTTGCACCTTCGGATTCTTTTTACCCAACTCCTGTGCATACTGCATCTTCATCCCGGCAGTCGGATCGTTCTCGGTGTAGCTCGCCTCGAATCCAAGCATCATCCCGCCCATGTCTTTCTTGACCTCCTCAAACACCTTCTGGCTCGCTCCCTTTTGATCCGTCAGGATTTCATCTGCCAAGTCCGGGCTTAATCCTCGAACAAGCTTTTCCATCAACTTGTTTCGCTCAATCGATCCACCGACATCCAAGGGCACCAACTGCGTTGCAATTATCTCGAGCTTCTTCAAAACGAAGTCCCTGTCCATGTCCTCAACATTAAACCGCAGAATGAAGTCTGGCATATTCTTATCCTTGCTAATCGGGATGTCCACCCCCGTTACCGCAGCAATCTCTTCCGGGCCAAGATACTGAACACACAACTGAAACATCTGTTGGTAAATTTCCGTCCAAACGGTTAACCAATTATTGATCAAAGCTTGCTGCCTTAATGCCGTTGTCTCGGATGGAATCTCGGGATGGGTTATTCCAAAATACTCATGAACATCCTTCTCAATCATCTGCATCATTGAAAACGCAGTCGATGCTATCGAGGCAGGGGGTTTCATGAATGAATAGTCGCCCGCCTTTGTCACCGGCAACATAACCGCAGGCCCAATCCTCCCGGCCATGCCAAGGCGTTTGTTCACCTCAATGGCAGGCAAGGTCTCGAACGATGTCCTGTCGAGAATCGAATCGCGCTGCGCCTTCAACTCCGCTTGGAAGCTTCCCATCAATTCCGGTATCGACCTCGACTCCGTTAACCGTCTGCGAATCTGTTCGCGCTTGAACTCCACAAACGGATACTGGCAATGGTTGTATGGAAGCATCTCATGCTTTGCGAACATCGACTTGCCTGTCGAGTTGTCTCTCGTCACCAAGGGCGAAAAAATCGTGTAATACACCGCTGGCAAATCATCCTCGTTGAGTTGTTTGCTGTAGGCATAAATAACCTCGATCAAGTTGTCCCTTCGCTCAACAGAGTCTCCGGGCATGGTGCTGAAGTCATTTGAAACATCATTCAAATCAACACTCTTGCCCGCAGTCTGTACGGCCTCCTCAACCCACTTCTTATCCCAGTTTTCGTCATTGATCCTCGAACGCACCTCAACCTCGGTCATGTAAACCTTTCGGAACACAACCCGACTTTGCTGCAAGTCCGTTACCTCGGGCGGCACCGTGATCTCCGTGTACGGTTTCAACGCAACCACGGTGGGAGTGTTCTTCAAAACATACTCAATCGGGATGTCTGCCTCTCCTTCTTCGCGAAGTTGTTTGATGATCTTTCTGGCTCGACGCTTTTTGACATTCGGAATCTGTGCCATGAACAAATCTGCAACGGCACTCTCCTGCGCCTTGTCCATAATCATCTCCGGTATCTCTGCATTGACGCTCTCCTCACCAGACTGCTCTGCCATGGCAACAATCTCCTGCATGGTCACCCGCATGGGCATCAATCCATTGCGAGTCTCCCAGCCAACAAACATCGCTGACCATCCATAAGTCATCGTGTGCTGCGCCAATAATTCGGCCTCGCGACGAATTTCGTGATACAACTTCGTCCCAATTAACCAACGCATTAAATTGGTCATGCTTGCCGCAGCCTCAATGTCGCCCGACTCGGTTCCTCCCACCTTTAACTGTGACCGAGAAAAGCTCGTCATCAACGTGCTCACCAACGTGTTGATCACATGGTCAGTTATCCGAATCCTAGTATCGCTCGCCCCCTCAAAAGGAAACGGGGTCTTTCCCTCTGGCATCGACGATGCGTGTTTCTTGTAGTCGCTCGTTTGAGAGTCCCATCTCGCAAACCTAACATCCTCCGCATTCTTCGTGCGTTGCAATGCCATTCCGTCCGTCAAGCTTCGAGTGTACTCGTACACCAAGTCATCTATGTTTGGCGTGTCGCTTGCCCTTACTAATTTATCATTATCTTTCATTGTTCAATCCAAAATGCTTTTTTAATTCGTCCCTATAAAATTTATACTTCGGCCTACCAGAATCGGTTCCACCCTGCATCTCGTAAACGTCGATAATTCCTGCTCGCCTTATTTTCGTCAGGTACTCCTTGCTAACCCCCAACATTGCTGTCGCCTCGGACAGACTCAACAGCGGTGGGTACTCCTTCGACATTGTTTCCATTTCTGTGCTCATCTTAAAAATCCAAAAGGGTCAGGAAGAGAAAACTATCAAAACCCTTCCTGCCCTTGTTGTTGCCACGCAACCAATAAACGCGGCGATTACCGCCCAAACGGTAAATCATTAGTATGTCCCTCCTCCAACTGCCGCATAACTTGAATCACTTACATACTCCGGGTTGTAAGTTATCAAGTACCGCAGGCAATCGATAAAATCCTTGTAAGAGTTCTTCTCCCCCCCAGCGGGAGAAGCTTCCTGCAAACAATCAATCAAATTTCCGCACCTCGAACTAATCATCAACTTGGGCCGGTTCACAAAACTAATGTCCTCTTCCATGCTGTAGTCCAATGCCTCGTTAATCGCCCCAACCCCCTGCTCAATGTGAAGGCCGGGGGCAGCATCAACATTCAACGGGTCATCCCCGTCATTTAACTTCTCGATCAACGTCAACCCATCATCAGACATTGCTCGAGTCCCTCCCGCCCTCGGATCGCATACTCGGACAAAAATCTCATCACTTTTCTCCTGCTCCTTGATCACATCCCGGTACATCGTGATGCCATTGCCAACCGGAGTCTGCGCTGGGCCTTCCTTGCCCGCCATATCAGCATCTCCCGGCACGGCCCATTCACCAAACTCGGATCGACGAGGATATTCATCATAAACAAACCACCTTTCTTCACCATCCACCATGCAAGCTTTCATCCAAATCATGGCCCAACTTCGCGCCCCGTGGGGGTCTATACTGTGGTATCGAGTCCCACCATCGGGCACCTCGCTCGGGGCAACGATGTGCCCCTTGTTGAACTTCGGAAACCATGCACCCGTTGTTCTCTCTGCCCATCCATAAGCCCGAATTTTGACATTAACACTCGTCTCCCCCGTCAGAGTCCTCTCCATCTGATCCATGGGGTTGTACGGGTTTAAATCGGTATGAAAGAACATCGCTGCCGAAGAATCATCCACACACTCCGCAATGTAAGGCATCGTGCCAACAGGGCACCCCGTTACGTTCACCTTGTCTGGCAGGAGAGGGGAGGGACGGGTCTTGACTATCTGCGCCCCCGATAAAAATTTGTTAACCGTAGGTGTCCACCCAGTAATCGGGGTCGCCGCAATCAGCATCTTGCCCTTCCGGGTCACTAACCGATATTGAGCGGTATCAATCCAACTCATGCTCACTAACTCATCGAAATAAATTAAATCTGCCTCTAACCCCTCCAGTATGTCAGATCGCTGCTCATAAAAATGAAAGTACACCGCTGACCCGTTTGGGAGTACTGCACTTGAATTAGTAAAACCATTTTTCTGTGTGTAACTGACTTGAGAGTTCCTTCGCTTGCCCTTGTACCCGCTCGGCAAATACTTGTAGACCGTTGGTTGTAAATCCCTGACAGATGACTGATTTGTCATGCTAAAGGCCACTACCCTAGCTCCGGGCTTGTTGATCATCACATCCACCAACTTCCGACAACTGTAACAAGTCTTGCCACTCCGGTTGCCTCCAGAAATCAACAGGTTGTCATGGGTCTCCAAAAGCTTGTCAGCATCCTTCCAATGATCCGGGTAGTAACCCTCCTCATACGGCGAGGTGCTCTCCCTCCGTATCTTCTCCTCCCGTGCCTCATGCAACTGGATCAGAACCTCGCTGCCATGGTTCTTGATAATAGCCGATTGTTGCTCCTCCGAAGGAACCTCCAGAGTAGGCCAAGGTGTCCATGCTAATGATGCTGCCATCAAAAAACTATATTTGCCTCTTGCGATACACTCGTTCATCAGAAACCCCCAAAACATCCCTCGATAACCAGCGTGATAAAACCCTCTCCATCACCCCCTTGCTCATTCCAACTGTCTGTGCAGTTGTGTTGATGGAACCGTCCTCTTGCTCAACTGAAATTGCTCCCAACTTTTGATGACCATTTTGAAATGATAAGACCCACTTGGAAGGGCTTTTTGTAAAATTTCTATTCACGGAATAATCCCTCGCAAAACTCGTCGCCAAAAAGCACTGGGGCGGGGCGCGGCGGGG